>SAMEA104315425__coassemble_632_pt1 | contig 28180 bp, 17 predicted proteins | sample SAMEA104315425__metabat2_low_PE_033 | metagenome-assembled genome bin SAMEA104315425 (sample SAMEA104315425) | gut metagenome | biome: Monkey gut; feature: monkey-associated habitat; material: faeces | place: China | collected 2013
TGTAAGATAATACCATATCCGTGCATGCTGTGTCAACACCTTTTTTGAAGTTTTTGGTAAAAAAGCTTATTGTGGTGGTTGTAACGCTTTTTTCACATAGAAATGCCTTCGCTGGAGTAAAGGTTATTTATCCTGCCTTATGCTGTTTTCTCACATGGAAGTCATGCCGCTTAGTAAAAGGTTATATAGGGTTATGTCATAGGGATTAGGAATGTTTCACGGAAATGTTTTACGTGAAACAGAAGAAATTCACAGTTGTTAGTCCCGTATCGGATTGTCGTACAACTGGCGAAGTATACCGCTAGTGCAGCCCCCACTTTAGTTCTCCCCCGACGGGGGAGACGAGACGCTAGAGATGAATCCGCCATATAAATGTTTCACGTGAAACATGAAAGGGTTATGACATCAGTATTTAAATACCTATGTCATAACCCTTTGTAACCTTTTCGCTAGCGCAATAATTCACAATGTTATGTAACTGCTTTCAGCAGAATAATAACCTTTCACCAATCCATATAAATACCAAACGTCACAAGCGATATCAATGAAGTAATAACCTATTTCTCCAAAAGTACATTAAAGGTGATTGTTTCTCCTTCGTAGGAGACCGTCATCTTCCCTTTCATCAGTTTCGCCATATCTTTCGCCATGGAGAGGCCAATGCCGTAGCCGGCTTTTTTACTGTTGTGAGAGGTGTCACCGCGGTAGAATCGTTCGAAGAATTGTTCATAGTCCACGTCTTTTCCCGCTTTGTACGTATTGGAAACGGAAAGAATGGCACCTTTTTTATTTTTCTTCTGTTGAAGGGCTACGGTGATGGTGCCTTTATCGTCACAATATTTCGCAGCATTGTCCAAAAGGATGCTGACGATTTCTCCGAAAAGTTTCGGCTCCGCGGTAGCCTGGACGGAGGCTTCTATATCGGTAGCAAGCGTTTTTCCCTGGTCTTGAATCATTTGCTTGAACCCGCTAACGCTATTTTGTGTCAAAAGAGACAGGTCCGTCTGTTCCAGCACGATGTCTTTCGAGGCTCCTTCTCCCATTTTGGAAAGCAGCACCATGTCGTTGATGAGGAGAGACAATCGTTTCACTTGGGCAAGAATATTTCCTGTCCATTCATTTTTGCCATTGATCAGTTCCATAGCTTCTGCATTGGCGGAAATAATGGCCACCGGGGTTTTCAGTTCATGGCTGGCGTTGGTGATGAATCGTTTCTGATTTTCCACATTGCGCACGAAAGGACGCATCACTTTCCGGCAGAAAACGGTGACGATGCACACGAATAAAAGGATGCATACCAGCCCAAACATGACGGAATATTTCAAAAATACGTTGATCGCATAGAAATCTCTGGTGCAGTCCATAATGACCACTAAGAAATCATCGGCCTCATTTTGGCTGACATAATAGGCATAGCTGGCCCGGTCTTTTTTGAAAAATCCTTCCTGCTGGCCTGTTTTCACCGCTGTCACGGCAGTAGCCACCGCTTCTTTGGCGGTAAATGCCGCAATGTGATTCACGTTGGTCACTTTGGCAGTGCCGTCATTATCTAAAAGAACTGAGAAATACCGGGTCTGGTAAGTAAATTCCGGTGTGTCATCGGTCCAGTTGCCATCGCTGAGCCAGCCTTGACTGGAAGGCTTCCGTTCGCTGGTGACAATTCCCCCATTGTCGGAAATATAAACCAGCATGTTGTGAATGTCATTTCGCATGGCCAAGTACAGCGTGCCATTGATGACCCCCAGGGCCACCACCACAATAATACACACCGCCAACGTGGCCACCAAGATAAACTTGCGGTGCAATTTTTTGATCATATCCATATATATCTCTCCGTTAACCGCTTGAGAAATGTTTCACGGGAAACCTAAAAAGCAGTGAGAAGTTAGAAGTGAGAAGTGAGGAGTGAAGGCGGCGAGCCCTCGCATTGCTCTTATACCGATTGATACACAAAACATACTTCCTTTTTATATAGCTCGCCGAATGTTGAAAATGGATAGAGTCATGTTTCACGTGAAACAATTGGTTAAAAGGTTATTATTCTACTGATTTCTCCTGTATAACATTTTCTGCCATCGCAGACGACAGGTTATAAAGGTTATAAAGGTTATAAAAGGTTATGGAAATACCGTTTTCGCATAACCTTCTATAACCCTTTTAACCTTGACACTTGCCAGTATTGTTCTATGTTTGAAATAGTATGTAGCAAAATCATAACCTTTACATGCATAGTTTCACGTGAAACATGCCTCTACCATTTATTTATAAAAAGGTATTGCGCCCCTTCCACCATTTCTAACTTCTCACTTCTAACTATTTATCTGCAGTTCAAAGAATAAGTGCCATCTTTGCTTCCATCGATTTCAATATCGCCATGAATGGCTTCCAGTTTTTCTCTCAGGAAGGAAATATACATCCACACGATGTCTCGGGAGACGTCTGGTTCGTCGTCCCACACGCGGTTAAGGATTTCGTCGGTGGAGAGTTCTTTTCCTTCGTTTTGCATGAGTAGTTTCATCAGTTTCATTTCTTTGCTGCCTAATCGAATGGCACTGGCGGAGGAGAGTTCCTGTTCTGCCACGTCGAGGGTTACATTGCCTAGTTTCAGTTCTTTCGGTGTGAAAGCCCTGGCCCGGCGGGTCATGGAGCGGATACGGGCGAGAAATTCTCCCATGGCGAAGGGTTTCGTCAGATAATCATCAGCCCCTGCATCGAGTCCAGTGATGCGATCGTCCACTTCTGTCTTGGCGGTCAGCATAATCACCGGTGTCACGTCGCCGCTGGCACGGATTTTCTTGAGCACTTCAATGCCGTCCATTTTCGGCATCATAATATCTAATACGATGCAATCAAAGCTATCTGCCTGGGCGCTGTTCCACGCTTCTTCGCCGTCGTAGGCAGGTGTCACGTCATAGCCGAAATGACGGAGCACCGCCACTTCGGCGTCAGATAAGGCTTTTTCATCTTCCGCAAGTAGTATTTTCATAATGACTCCTTTCGGTTCTTTATTTTATATACATATTATAAGGGAATAGGAACTTGGGTCCGCTAGTTTCATGTTTCACGTGAAACTAGCGGATAAAGGGTTATTACTCTGCTAATTTCTTCTGTGAAACATTTTATGCTCTCGCAAGTGACAAGGTTATAAGGGTTATAAAAGGTTATGAAAATACCGTTTTCACATAACCTTTCATACCCCTTTTAACCCTGCCACATACCTTTATAGTACTATGTTTGAGATAGAATGCAGCAGAATAATAACCTTCTAAAAAATTGTTTCACGTGAAACTTTTAAAAGTTAGCAGTATTTAGTAGGCGGTTTGCAGTCGTATGAGTCCCGTATCGGATTGTCGTACAATTAGCGAAGTAATCCGCTACTGCAGCCCCCTCTTGTGTTCTCCCCCGACGGGGGAGACGAGACACTAGAGATGCTTCCGCTAGTTTCATGTTTCACGTGAAACATGAAAATAAAAGGTTATTATTTTACTGATTTCTTCCGTGAAACATTTTCTGCTATCACAAGTGACAAGGTTATTAAGGTTATAAAAGGTTATGGAAATACCGTTTTCACATAACCTTTCATAACCCTTTTAACCCTACCGCATACCTTTATAGTACTATGTTTGAAATAGAATGCAGCAGAACAATAACCTTTAAAAAAATTATTTCACGTGAAACATGCCGATAAGCAAAATATAAAAAGAGGGGGCATTGGGGCGCTTTATAAGTTGTGCGCCCCTTCCATCACTCCTCACTCCTTATTCCTAACTCCTCACTGTTTCTAATCCCTAGTCACCAGACGCCCGAATCAGGTTTCGGATGGTTTGCATGGAGAGGTCGCAGGAGGCCAGTTCATCGGCACAGCGTTTCAATTCGCGGCTGATGAGGGCGGCGTTTTTCACTTCTTGCTTGTATTTCATTTCATGCTCCAAGGCGGCCCAGGAATCCATGGCGATAGTACGGAGTTGGATTTCTACGAAGAAATGGCCCGGATTTCTTCCTTCTGGATCTTCGTAGGGAGCCGTGACGTCTAAAATCATGTGGTAGCTGCGGTAGCCATTGGGTTTCACGTGTTTGATATAGTCTTTTTCTTTCACCACCGTGACACCGGGAATGGCTTTGATGCGAGCGATGTTTTCGTATATATCATCGACGAAACGACACACCATGCGAAAACCGATGGCATCTCGCACGTCATAGCAGGCCGCTTTGGCAGTCAGAGGCAAGCCGCGGCTGGTCAATTTGGCTTCCATGCTGTCTTCGGATTTCAATCGATACCGCAGATGTTCATAGAGCATTTCCCCACTCTCTTTCGCCGCTTCCTGGCTATAGGCTTCCATCCCTTTGGCAATATCAGCCATGACGGATAAAAGAGAGGATTTGTATTTTCCGTATATATCCATAACTGCTCCTTTTACTTTTATACTAATATATCGTCATTATACCATAATCGATAAAAGGGGTATTATTGTGCCTTGAACTGCTATCTCACATAGAGATCACACTGCTAGTGTCCAAGGTTATCATTCTGCAGTTTCCATTTTCTAACATACAAATTTTCTCGCTAAGCAAAAAGGTTATAAAGGGTTATAAAAGGTTATGTGATAATGGCATAACCTTTTATAACCCTTTATAACCTTGTCACTAGCCAGTCTCGCTCTATGTTTAAATGCGAAATCGGCAGAATAATAACCTTTTAGAAAAATGTTTCACGTGAAACATAATGAGTTGGCAGTTAGCAACCGAGTTCGCTTTTCGTACATTTGGCGAAGTATACCGCTAGTGCAGCCCCCTCTTTTATTCTCCCCCGACGGGGGAGACGAGACGCTAGAGATGAATCCGCTATTTTTATGTTTCACGTAAAACATTTCAGTTTCGCAGGGAGCACAGATAATTTTCCAACAGTTCTGGCAGTTTTTTATTGCTTTCCTGGCCTGGGGAGAGGGGGATGAATTTCAGGCTATAGTCTTGATCGGATTGGCCTGGCACTTCTCTGGGGAAGACGGCCCACACTTCTTTTACGGGCCGGCTGTCTCTAAGGGAGGTTTTTTCGTCCATATTTCTATAGAACCGGGTATTCATATCCCGATAGGCGTTGAATTGCCGCCGGAGGCCTTCGCCGCGGTTTTCGTCTTGCCACAGGAAGAGGATGTCTCTATATTTGAAATCCACCACCAAAGAGCCACAATAGAGGTTCTTCTGGTAATAATCGAGCCGCAGGTCCGGGCGGCGGTGGGCGTTGTTGGTGTAGAGCGGTTCTTTGTCTCGGTTGGTGTCCGCTGAAGCGGTGGGAACCAATCCATCGTAGATGAGATGAATTTCTTCGTCATTTCGTTTCATCTGGATGGTGGTGCCCGATTCCAAACTGGAGAGGCGATATTTTCCTTCTTCTTTGATGACCGATACGCCATCTTCCAATTCCCATCCTTTTTGTACCAACGCTTTCACAAATTGCAGGAAGCCCCACAATTCGTACAGTTTATCGGTCCGTTTCCACTGGAACTGGTAGAAGTTGGAAATATCCAAACTGGACGTAGGATGGAGCAAGTTTTTGTGCAGCTGGTACAGCACCGCATAGCGGGGGTCACGGAAGACCGCCGCCGGTACGATGGTGGGCATTTCGTTTTTCGTCTCTTCAAACCAAGGCGCCAAGGTGACCCGATGGATGTTGTTGCGAATCAGCTGGGCCTGTTTCCGATAGAGGGCGAATTGGCTTTTCGCCTTTTCACTCATTTTGTATTCCCGGCTATAGCTATAGGGGGAAAGCTCCACCAATTTGCGATCCAATTTGGCGGTGTATTTTTCTATTTCCTTAATAAAGGCGAAGAGGCTATGGTCCAGTTTCGCCAAAATGGCTTTCACGAATCGGTTCTCCGGGATGTCCCAGGTGGTTTCGGTATACACCACAGGGAAGGACGACGCACCACTCCGCACTTTGATGTGTTGCGGCCGCACGTGAGGATCCATGCGGCGACCGCCGGAAAAGCGCAATTTCTTTTCCTTCATCACCAATCGAGAGTTGGCACTTCGGGCCAATTCGGACAACACCCCCAACACCACCGCCGATTCATCACTGATGGTGTAGAACCGAAGAAGCATGGACGTATTCATTCCCAAAGTACCTTCTACGGATTTGGAAATATGGATATTTTTCTTCATGAAATCAAAGGACAGGCTTTTGATTTCTTCCATCAATTCGTCTCGCATGTCCTGCCAGCTTTGCTTACCCATGTATTTCGGCGTGATTTCCAGGAGGCCATACCAGGTGGTCTCCCCATTGGTGACAGTCAGCACGTAGTACCCCGGCACCAGTGGGAAATCTTCCCCTTTGAAGAGAAGCGTATCTCGCCAGCGGGACGGGGCGATGTAAGTCTGCCCTTCCACCCGGTCCGTACCGGGAATGGTGACCACGTCGAGCCCATCCATGGTGAATCGATAGTGGCTAGGCGCTTCAAAATGTAGAAATACATCCTGGTTTTCCGTGAGGCTCATGGCGGGCGTCATGTCCGGCAAGTTCTCCGGCTGGGTGGTGAAATAGGTGAACGATCGGGTCAGTCCTTCCTTTTTCCCAAAAGCAACGGAAAAGGGATATTTAGATCGTGTAATCATAGAGTTTCAGCTCCCGGGCTTTGCCTTCCAGTACCGCTTTGGCTTCTACGAAATCGGACAAATCATTGAAATGGGACAATACGCCCACAATGGTTCCTTCCAGATTTCCTTTTTCGTTCAAAGACACCAGAGAAGAAAGCTGCTGGGACGAGCCTCGCAATTTGGTGAGAATTCGCTGCACCACCTGGGCATCCAATCCTTCTTCCCGATGGAATTTTTCATTCTGCGGAATATTGGCCAGGTACCGGCCCATCTGGCAAGCGATACGGAAGCCAATGCCACAGGAAATACCACTCTTCTTGAACGCATCGTTCAATTCGTCCAAAAGATCCAATTCTCTTTCGGTGAGGCCCAAGCCATTGTCCACACGGAAAGACTGGAACTCTTCGGCAGACACTTCGGGCAGCGGCCCCATTTCTTTGCGAGACAGGCCCATCAAATCCCGGAACCGTCCCTGATGCAAGGTAATCACATTGGCCCGGTCCAAAATCTTGTCGGAGAAATGGTAGGTCGATTCATCCATATTGACGGTGCCGGTGAAAATCACATTGCGTCCCACCGGAATTTCCGCCGGATATTTTTCACTATTATATAAGCGAGCCGCCAAAGCCGGATTGTAGAGACGAATCACTGGATTTTCTTCTTTTTCCAAGACGGAAATAAACTGGGCGAAATAATGCTCTGCCCGAGCCAGATTCATTTCATCAAAACATACCATGTAGAGCTGCTCCGGATGGGCCGCGGCGTCAATGAGAAGTTCTGCCAAGCCCGTGTCGGCACTGCGATAGACCATATTTTTCATATCCACATAGCCCAGGATATCCCCGTCATCCATCCAGGACGGACGAACCGGCAGGAACCGCACCCGTTCTTCCGGGAGTCCCAGTGCTTTGCCATAGAGACGAACCAGTCCTGATTTGCCGGTGCCGCTCATGCCAGAAAGCACCACCAGACGAGAAGATTTCACAGAAATATGGAAATTGATCAAATCCTTCTTGTCATACAAGAGCCCTGATCCTTCGGCGGTTTCTTCCAACCGGTGCAGGAAATCCATTTCTGTAAAAGAAGTCTTCGATGTTTCACGGGAAACAATTTCTTCTACCCTGTCATTGACCGACGTATCTTCCATGGAGGACAAGCTATCCACAATGGGTTCGATGTCTTTCTGCATAATCCGCTCGGTTTTTGGTTCTTCCGGAGCGAAATAGTCCGACGGGCCTTCATCCATTTCCACAAAAGGATTGAATTTCACGCCTGCATCCTTCAATAAATCGCCGTCCACAGGAACCGGTTTCAGATTCATGCGCAAATCGGCCAAAAATTCTTCCGGCACGAACCAGAGCGGGCTTTGCTTGCAGCGAAGAATGTGAGCCATGAGCTCTGAATTTTTGCTGTCCACCATGGCATAGCCCAAAGCGCCCCGATTTCTAACCTTGAAATAAGCGCCCCCTTCGCCGATGACCGTGGAATCGAATGCATCGTCATACATAGGCGCAAAGACCACCCAGGGTCCCAATTTGTTTTCATAATTCTTGGTGGCTGCCACAATCAAACGAGGCGGAATATCGTTGTTCCAATATTTCTTGGAAAGACCCGGAAGCGGCTTTCCTGTCAAAATGTGATAGCAGAACTTGTTGATATCCCCATTGAACACCGGCTGCTCCAAATTGCCAAACGCCGGCACCGGATAATAGTTGGTGTCCGTGTCCATAAACGCAGTGCGGCCTTCTTTTTCCATGTCATCTAAGACGAAATATTTATTATTTCTAAGGGCCGGCGTGAACGTCACAAAGCAATCGCCAAACACAGACTCCAGATTGGCCGCTGCGGTTTCCTCATCGGTAAAAGAATTGAACCCAAACCCAATGCGGCTCATGAATCCGGTGAACCCAAACTTGCACGCTTCTTCATAACCCTTCGGGAGTGGCGATAAAGGATCCACAAAGAAACGAACATCCTTCACCCCCGCCTGGGGCGTGGAAAGCTTCACCATGGGGCGCACCCGTCCCAATACCTTCCCATCGGCCTGGCGAAGAGGAGAAAACGTGGAGTCCAACATGTTGTAATTTGCCATATTCAGTTTCCTTCTTTCAAAGGGAGGAAGGGTGTCGGTGACTAGTGACTGGTGACTAGTAGCTAGGGATTAGGAAATTCATCTCCCATCAGTGCTGCTCCGTTAAGCGAAATATGGGAGGATTTCTTTTGAGGCAAAGGTTCTCAAGGTTCTAAGGGTACTAAAGGTTCTTAAGGGTCTTGAATGAGATGATAACCCTAGCGTTTATTGGCTCATTCGAAAACCCTGAGAACCCTTTGTACCTTTAGAACCTTTTACTTGTTAGCGGAATCATACCTACTAACGCAAATCCTTAACGCAATAGCATTGCGTGTCCCCCATGTTTCACGTGAAACATGGCGGTTTACGGTTAGCAGTTGGCAGTTCGCAGAATACACTGCCTGCGGCTAACTGCCAACAGCGAACTTCAAAGTTTCACGTGAAACATTTTTGGTTTTGGGTTTATACGCCGTGTCGGGTATCCCCATTATCATGCCATCACAGTGGCATTGGTTTAAGGTTTTGAGATTACGCGTAAACCTTAAACCCTAAACCAAATAATATTCTTTTTTGATGATCTACAGTGCCTCAGCACATACCCCAAATCCTAATCCCTAGCTACTACTAGTCATCCCTTCCTCCAACCATACGAAATTTTCATTTCGTATCCAAAATCAATGACAGCTGGAAAAGAAATCTTTTCCCCGCCCGCTGCCGGGGCGTTCAACATCGGCTGCAAAGCTGCTTTGCAGTCCTTTTCATTTTATCATTTTTAAAGAGTATGGGGAATAGTTAGAAGTGAGAAGTTAGAAGTGAGGAGTGAGAAGTGAGGAGTGAGAAGTGAGGAGTGAGAAGTGAGGAGTGAGAAGTGAAGGCCGGCGAGCGCCTCGAATTGCTCTTATACGGATAGTCTCGTATGCTTCCAAGTCCGTTTCTATATGCTCGCCGAATTTTGGAAACGGAAAGAGTCATGTTTCACGGGAAACAAAGTAATAAAGGTTATTATCCTACTGATTTCTGTTGTGAAACATTTCATGCCATCGCTAGTAACAAGGTTATAAAGGGTTATAAAAGGTTAGCCGATAGCGATATTCCCATAACCTTCTATAACCTTGTCATTAGCGATAAAAGACCTACGTTTCACAACAGAAAGCAGAAGAATAATAACCTTTTAGAAAAAGTTTCACGTGAAACATTTCTCTATCCATTTCATACAAAGAGCCCCTTCCTCAGGAAGGGGCAGGCTCGCTTGCGAGCCGGGGATAGGTCGATGAAGAAGAGTTGTTAGATAAGCCGCCATCGCAGGACGCCTACACCGCTATGTACATCTATTCATTTATATCGCTAGTGCGAGCTATCCCCCCTGCCCCCTTCCAAAGGAAGAGGGTTTCCGCTAGAGATGATTCCGCCAGAGTCATGTTTCACGGGAAACATTTCTCTAGCGGTTTTCTTCCCGTAGTGCTATGCTATAGGAAATATGGTGATGATGACTAGGGATTAGTAGCTAGGCCCTAGGGATTAGGCCCGAAGCTCGTCAGACCCATGTTTCACGTGAAACGCGACAATGACCCATTTATAAAAAAGGGGTATTGGGGCGCTTCTAAATTTTGTGCGCCCCTTCCATCACTACGCACTCCGCACTACTCACTACGCACTTATTTTTCTACCCCAAAGGAGCACATTCCTATGCCATCTATGAACGAAAAACCTATGGTTCTGCGGAAGCTCATTTTTTCCGCCATCTTAACTGCCGCCGCTGTTTTGCTTTCTCCTATGTTTGCTTTCCCACTGGGAGTAACGAAGGCGTTTCCTTTGCAGCACATGATCAATATTTTCCTAGCGGTGCTGTGCGGAACGCGATACAGCACGTCTGCGGCATTTACTACGTCTCTCATCAGAAATATCCTAGGCACCGGCAGTCTCCTAGCATTTCCTGGTTCCATGGTGGGCGCATTCCTTTCGGGGTATCTGTACAGCCACACCCATAAACTGTGGGCGGCCGTGCTGGGAGAATTTGTAGGCACGTCCCTCATCGGCGGCCTCCTCTCCTATCCGATTGCGGCACTCTTCATGGGTTCTGCCAAAGGGGCGTTCTTCTACGTCTCCCTCTTCGCCGTCTCCTGCGGCGCCGGCTGCGTCATTGCCTTTGTGGTACTGAAGAGTGTAAAACTGATTCAAACGGAATTTGGGAAGATGTGATAAAACGATAGAATCATGTTTCACGGGAAACGTTGTGGATACAGGTTATTATTCTGCTGATTTCTATTGTGAAACATTGGGCCTTCACCGCAAACCACAAGGTTAAAAAGGGTTATACAAGGTTATGAGGAAAACGATATTCCCATAACCTTGTATAACCCTTTTTAACCTTTTCACTAGCCCATAGCAGGAAATGTTTCACTGCAGAAATCAGCAGAATAATAACCTTTTAACGTCATGTTTCCCGTGAAACATGACTTCTTTCCGTTCTCACTCTTCACTGCCTTTTTATCACCTGCTGATAATTCCTATTGACAATGTATTTCAAACAGGGGTATAATGTTTTAGTTTTATAAATAAAAAATCAATCGATTTATTTCAGACGTTTAGATTTTATATTTCCCATTTGAGAATGGAAGTTTTGAAAACTTCAGAAGAGAGAGGAATCATGAAGCATCGTTTTTTGAAAACCGCTATGGCAGCGTTCTTTGCATGCACCGCTATTTCCGTCAGTGCTGCCAATCCTTTTGCTGATGTAGCAGAAGATTCTTGGGCCTACCAGGCAGTGGCACAGCTGTCCGACCAGGGCGTCATTGATGGGTACCCGGACGGCACATTCCGCGGGGATAAGAATGTAAGCCGCTACGAATTGGCGCAGATCATCGCCCGCCTGATGGCTAAGGAAGATGCACTGAATCAGGAGCAGCAGGCCACCGTGGCTAAACTGGCACAGGAATACAACCAGGACCTGGCTAACCTGGGCGTTCGCGTGGCAGAACTGGAAAAGAAGACTGGAAATACCGAACTCATCACGGAACTCCGCGTGCAGAGTGTAGACCGCTATGACGATATTTTCAAAGGCGAAAAGAAAAATGAAATTTCCGCTCGCGTCCGTTTGAATACCATTACCCGTGTGGATGAAAGAAATACCGTGTACAGCCAGCTGGAAACCACTATGGGCATGAACGGCACAGACCCTTACGATGTCAATAAACTGGATCCAAAAGACCCAGAACAGAAAAAAGTTCGCTCCGGTTATGGCGATGGGGAACTGCACATGAACCGTCTGTGGGCTACCTACCACTTCGGCCCGAAACAGTCCAAAGAAAAGCAGCCATACGGCCCGTCCAAGAACCTCATCGGTATCGGCCAGTTCCCGGTTAAAATGGGCGTTACCGGCTATACCTATGACGGACAATTCAAAGGTGCTTTCGTCTCCTTCGGCGATTACCAGCAAGGCGGCCGCTTCACTGTAGCTTACGGCCGTGCCACCGATATCAACTATGCCTACACTGGACCGATGATGCATGGGGTTACATTGAAGAAAAGTGAATTGTTTAATGTTTTGGACAAAAAATTAGATAACGATCCAGTTGCTAAATATAAAATAAATGCCTATCTCCAAACCACTCAATTTAAAAACTATGACGGCTTTAAAGCAGCAATTAATCAGATGCAAGGGGATATGCAAAAAGCTGCATTAAATGAATTGAAAAATGTTTTACCTGCCTTGGGAGATAAGGCATTAACAGGTCTTGCTCCAAATCTTGAAGCAGTAGGTGACAAAGATAATGCATTCACTTATTATCCAATGGGCAATGATGTTCATATGGATTGGGGTGAAGATGAAGATGTACCGGTAGCTTACGCTTCCTATATTTATAAAGATCCCGGACAGTGGGAATTCCATGCCTACGGCATGAAAGCACTAGGACCGGTGGGTCATATTTGCAAAGCCTATGGTTTCGCTGGGGCCTACAACATCACCCCTATGTGGCGCGTCCAGGGTGAATATGTCAAGAACCTAAGAAAGCTCCCACTGAACAATGAACGGCCACAGAGCTACAACGTTGGTCTCCACTATGGCACTGCCAATGTGCTAAATGCTAAGTCTTTCTCCATTGGATTGGACTATGTACACAGTGAAGCTGGTACCTACTTCGGCGGTTCCAGCAATGATATTGTAGACCAGTACATGGGCCATATTTATAAAAACTGGAATAACACAGGTAGAAGAATGCCGGCTTACTTTGCGGACAAACTGGATGATGTATTGGCCGGTAAAGCTGATTCTGGAAAGAAATACGGCGGTGCGAAGTTCTACCTTGCTAAGGCCGAATTCGTTCCTATGAAAGGCCTCATCATCGAAGCGGACTATGGCTTCAACGCCAAAGACATGGGCAACAAGAAGATGGACAACATGTTCATGCTGAAAGCGACCGCGTACATTAAGTAAGAAAACGGATAGAGTCATGTTTCACGGGAAACAAAGGGATAAAAGGTTATTATTCTACTGTTCTCTCCTGTGAAACATTTCATGCTATCGCTAATGACAAGGTTAAAAGGGTTATAAAAGGTTATATTGTAAGAACGTTCTCTCAATATAACCTTTTATAACCCTTTCTCTTTGGAATAAAATATACATGCCTAATCCGGTAGATGCACAATAATAACCTTTTGACCAGCGGCATTACCGACTTGTTAACCAATCCAGTGCACTGAGGATACCCTTTAGCGTCATGTTTCACAGGAAACTTGACTACTTTCCTTTCCCCACAGTCACTGCTTCCGCCACGAACCAGTCCGGTTTGGTTTCACGTATCAGGTCTGCTAATTGTTTCTGATCGGCGGTGTCTTTTGCCAGTACGAAAAAGGCGGAGCCGGAGCCGGTCATGAGGTGCGGACGGCTTAGGCTATGCAGGTAAAAAGAGGTGTCTCTCAGGATGGGTTCCAGGGGGAAGAGACCGGTTTCAAAGTCATTGGAAAGGGCCGTTTCCAGAGCGGAAATATTTCTTTCTTCTAAAGCTTTCAGCGCGGCCGGCGTGGTATCCGCTGGTTTCTGGATGAGTTGGTCCAGTTCTTTGTAGGCTTTGCCGGTGGAAACAGAGACGTTGGGACGAAGGATTACCAGCGGCAGTCCTTCCCATGGGGTGAGGGGAGTGATTCTTTCCCCAATGCCCTGGCAGCGAGCGGCGCCTTCCATGACGCAGAAGGGAATATCCGCCCCCAGAGACGCACTCCAAGCAGCTAATGTTTCACGTGAAACATGGGTACCATAGAGGCGATCAAGGCCCCTGAGCACCGCCGCTGCATCGGAGGACCCGCCGCCCATACCGGCTTCGGCGGGAATCCGTTTGTCTAATGTCATGTGCACGCCGCCGGATATTCCCGTTTTTTCAAAAAACAATTCCGCCGCTTGAAACATCAGATTTTCTTTCCCCTTGGGCGCACTGCCATAAATAATGGACAGGGTCAGTGCATGGCTCTTTTGGAGCGTAATGGTATCTGCTAAGGAAATACTGTGCATGATACTGTCGATATCGTGATACCCATCGGGGCGTTTCTGTCCTACCGATAAGGTGAGGTTGATTTTTGCATAGGCGATTTCTGTGATGATTTGATTCATATAGAGTCCATTTCTTGTTTTAATGATAGGTTGCTAAGGTTGCTCAAGTTTCTCAGGTTCCTTGAATGAGATGGTAACGCTGGCATCTATTGGCACATTCGAGAAATGGGACTAACCAACATCTCTTTTCATCCCGCTTGGCATGCCCCCTCTTGGGTTCTCCCCCAAAGGGGTAATGCTGTTAAGTTAAGGATTTGCGTTGATAGACATGATTCCGCTAGTGGGGACAGGTTGCTCAAGTTTCTAAGGGTTCTCAGGTTGCTCAGGTTCTCCGAATGTGCCAATAGACGCTAGCGTTATTGGCTCATTCGAGAAACGTGAGAAACCTCAGTATCCTGAGCAACCTGAGTAACCTTTGCATCAGTAGAAATCATCGCATATTTCGCTTAACTTAATAGCATTGCCCTTTGGGGGAGATAAAGTGCCGCTACCGCTTTCTTCTTATGGTTTGTACAAATACGACCGGTCGAAGTAATGAAAAGGGAAGAGTCATGTTTCACGGGAAACATGATCAGTTATGAATTCCGGATTGGATTGTCATACAGCTGGCAAGATTTCGCTATTGCTTTTAGATTTCTCCACTTCTGTCCAACATAGAACCAGACTACTCGACAATGTCATTTCGCACAAATCCCATCGGTCGAAATGACGAGCAGGAAAGCGTCATGTTTCACGGGAAACATTTCCTAATTCCTAGGGCCTAGCTACTAATCCCTAATTCCCTTCCCAGTCACGAGTCACCAGTCTACTAGTCACTCATTCAAACTGCTTTTATTATATCACACATCGAATTATTTAAATTCATAGTTGCATTTTTAAAATGTTTCGTGTAAAATAAGTTTTGTCACATAGAAATTATGCTATATATTAGTAGTTAGGGATTGGGGACTAGCCTACGATTTTCCTAATCCCTAATCCCTAGCTACTAGATACTAAAAAGGAAGGAATGATACCATGTCTGGTTTATTTTTTGATGATTGGGATACCCCTGTATTTCGTCCGCCCAGTGAGGCCGATAGTTTTATTCTCCGCGTGACCCGCGGATGCGCCCACAACAGCTGCACCTATTGCAATATGTACCGGGGCGTGAAGTTTGAGAAGCTTTCGGATGAGCAAATCATGCGGCAGATTGCCATGGCCTACTCGGTGGATCGGGACGGGGTGAGGAAGGTGTTCTTGGCCGATGGGGATGCGTTGGTGCTGCCTACGGATCGACTGCTGAAGATTTTGGAAACATTGAAGAAATATTTCCCTAACCTGGAACGGGTGGCGTCTTACTCCGCGCCGGGAGATATTCTCCGAAAGTCGGTGGAGGAACTCACTCAGCTTCGGGAAGCGGGACTCACGCTTTTGTACTATGGCATGGAAAGCGGCGATTCTCAGACCTTGAAGGACATTCGCAAGGGCGTGAACGGCGAGCAGTCCATCGAGGTGGGCAAGCGGGTTCGCGCGGCTGGCATGGAACTGTCCATCATGGTGATTCTGGGCATTGCCGGTGTGGAAGGCAGTGAACGTCATGCGCTGGCTACGGCCCATGCCATCAATGAAATCAAACCGAATTATCTATCTGCGCTGTGTCTCATGCTGTACCGGGGAAGCGAATTGAAAGCCCAGTTTGAGCGAGGCGAATTCCACCCGCTCCCGCCGTATGGTCTCATGGAAGAATTGAAGCTCATGGTGGAACACATGGAGCTTCCAGAAACGGAGCATATGATTTTCCGCAGCAACCACGTGTCCAATTACATCCGCCTGGCAGCCACCTTGCCGAAGGATAAAGCCCAGCTCCTGGATGATATCGAAGAAAGTATCCAGTACTTGAAACGGAAAACCAACTATGACGTGTATAACCACGATTGGAGCAAATGATTGTGGCGGTTTTGCCGCTAGAGAAATGTTTCACGGGAAACGTTCTCCAGTGAGGAGTGAGGAATGAGGAGTGAGGAATGAGGAGTGAGGAGTGGTGGAAGGGGCGCACAACTTATAAAGCGCCCCAATACCCCTTTTTATAGCTTTTATTAATTGGGCAATTAGAGTCATGTTTCACGTAAAACATAAAAAATCCCGCTAGGTCTCGTGGACTTTTGCGGGATTTTTCTGTATAATACCTCTGGGTATCACTCAAACGGTAAACGGTCGATTTTTCAGCCCCTGAAAGGGGGCTTTATATATGAATATGAACAAATATGATTTTTTTACATTTCTTATTTTGCTCTTAGCTCTTGTATTAGCCATTCGTATATAAATGAAAAAATCCACCGCTAGTTTCCCGACAGTTGGTGGATTTTTCCATTTCATAATCTCGGGGCTGACCACCCTTGGGTGGTACCCTTTTTCTATATATATTATAGCAAAGGCTGCTTAGGAAAACAATGAAAAGTTTCCCGTGAAACATAGCTCTACCAGGGTATCCTCTATGATTTGGATCATCTAACAAAGAGAAAATTCCGCTGGTTACAAGGTTATTATTTTACTGAAATCCCTGTCTATTACTAGCAATGTTATCGGCTTAGCAAAAGGGTATGAAGGGTTATAAAGGGTTATGTTGTAAGAACGTTCTTGCAACATAACCTTTTATAACCCTTTTAACCTTGTCGCACGCGGTAGCAAGGAAATGTTTCACAGCATATAGTAGCAGAATAATAACCTTTTAGAAAAACGTTTCCCGTGAAACATGGCACTAGCGATTCATCGCACTATCGTCCCTTGTGTTATAATGTAGTCAAAATAGATGAATTAGTATTTCAACAAGGAAGGAATCAAACTATGAATACTCCGTTGGGGGCGGATTTTAGAAGTCCCACTTTCTGGCAGCGGCTGTTTTTTATTTTGGGAATCACCGTAGTGGGTACGTTTCTGTACTCCGTGGGCATCAATACGTTCTATGTGCCCCATCAATTTCTAGCCGGCGGTCTCACCGGTATCGCCATGGTGCTTCATTACCTGACGGGCATCCCCATCGGGATGACGAACTTGGTCTTGAATGTGCCAATTCTCCTTTTGTCTTTGAAGTTCATGGGGAAATTTTACACCCTGATCACCATCATCGGCACGGTGCTGTGCTCTGTATTTCTGGATTTGACGTCGTTCCTTTCGTCCTACCATGCGGTGCATGACCCGCTGGTATCGGCCATTGCCGGCGGCGTGGTGCTGGGTATCAGTATGGGACTTTTGTATCGTTACAACAGCAACACCGGGGGACTGGATGTAATCGGCGCAATTTTGAAGAAATATTACAATCTGGAAATCGGTTATGTGGTCTTTGCATTGAATTTCATCATCGTTCTGGGCAGTGCTTGGATTTTTGCACTGGAACCGGCTATCTGCACCTTGATTGCCATGTATATCAATGCAAACCTGTCCAGTCGTCTGGTCATCGGGTTCGCACAGCGGAAGGCCGCTTTCATTGTGTCCGATAAACCGCTGGAAATTTCCGATGCGATTCTTAGAAATATCCATCACGGGGCGACACTGCTCTATGGACAGGGGGCATTCTCTGGGGTAGAGAAGAAAATCGTCTTTGCTATCGTCGATTTGACACAAATCACCCGGCTCCGCCATTACATTGAGGAAATCGATCCCCATGCGTTCCTTTTCATTATGAATACCACCGACGTCATCGGTCGCGGTTTCACCAGCCCTCTCTCTACGGTAAAGACCATGCCAAAATCCATACGCTACACCGCCAGCCAAGAAGGCGAACTGGTGCCGACCCGTATGTGGCAGTATGAAATGGACGAAGAAGCCGACCCGGATCACGGCGCAGCCGCACGGGAACAGGAGAAAATCAATCGGACGAGAATGAGCTATCGGAAATGACACTAGCGGTAACCGCTAGCGTCATGTTTCACGGGAAACATAAAAAGCAGTGAGGAGTGAGAAGTTAGAAGTGAGAAGTGGTGGCGGCGAGCGCGCCGAATTACTCTTATACCGATAGGTACAGGAAGCAATATTTCTTTTCTATATAGCTCGCCGAAAGAAAAACGGTTATCATTAAGTTTCACGTGAAACCTGAAGATAACCGTTTTGTGGTTTATCTTATAAAAGGGGTATTGGGGCGCTTCTTAAGTTGTGCACCCCTAAGTGAGTTTACACCGCTGTCTCGGCTCCCCTGTCGGGGGAGCTGCCGAAGGCTGAGGGGGCAGCTCTAGCGAGATAAAATGCTAACGGTACGACAATCCGTTATGGGACTAATACCACTTCTCACTTCTAACTTCTCACTTCTAACTGCTTTTTTATTGACAACCATTTTGTATCATGTTAAAATGTCTTTACTATTCAAATATAAATTTTTCAATAACTAGGAACGGAATCAGATTGGCAGGCACTTCTCAGAGAGGTCATGGATGGTGAAAATGACTGAAGCAGCGCGAATCGGCTCATCCGGGAGTTTCTTTTTTTGAATTTCTGTTAGGGAGAAATAGAAAAAAGCGGTTGCCCCGTTATCGCCAATCGAGTATGTATGGACAAGGTGGTACCTCACATAGCTTATGTGCCCTGTCGGATTGTTTCCGGCAGGGCTCTTTTGATTTGGAAACGGATGGATGTCGAGTAGGTGCTGAATGCTCGCTTTTATTTAAAGTGAGGAGTTAGGAATGAGGAGTTAGGAGTGGCGGTGGCGGCGCACAAAATTTGGAAGCGCCGCAAAGTTTTATAAAAAATCATCACTGTTAGTTTCACGTGAAACATAACACTTGTATTCCATAGAAAATATAAAAATGGGGTATTGGGGCGCTTTATAAACTGTGCGCCCCTTCCACCACTCCTCACTCCTCATTCCTAACTCCTCACTTCCAACTATATCTGTTTCTTTGCAAAATGACTTCTATGAATCCCTGCTGTTTTAAGAGGAGTGATGTGTATGAAAAAATCGTCAAATGAATTCATTGTCATCGGGCTGATGCTGTTTGCGCTGTTTTTCGGCGCCGGCAACCTGATCTTTCCGGCCTTTATGGGCCAGTGTGCTGGGTGGAATACGTCCTATGCCACCATCGGCTTTTTAATCACCGGGGTCACCATCCCCTTTGCTTCCGTGCTTGCCATTTGCTACTCCGGGCTCAACCTGAAGGAACTGGCCAGCCGGGTTCATCCGATTTATGGGGTATTCTTCAGCTGCGCCCTGTATCTCACCATCGGACCGTTCTTTGCGATTCCTAGAACGTCTGCGGTTTCTTTTGAAATTGCGATTTCTCCTTTTGTCAATGAAGGAAATAAGGATATCGCCCTGTACGCATTTGTATTTATTTTCTTTGCCATCACCTGGTGGCTGGCTATCACCCCGTCAAAACTGGTGTCTCGTATCGGGAAATGCATGACCCCGCTGCTTCTGATTTTCCTGGCTATCATGCTGGGCTCTGCGTTCGTATTTCCTATGGGCGGCGAAGTCGCACCGGTGGAAGCCTATGATACACCGGTGAAAGCCTTCAGCAGTGCCCTGGTGGAAGGGTACAATACCATGGACTGCCTGGCTGGGCTGGTGTTCGGCGTCATCGTCATGGAAGCCATCCGTGAATACGGCCTCACGTCCAACACGGAAGCCACCAAGACGGCACTTCGCTCCGGTCTGGTTTCCACCATTTTCATGGCCATCATTTATGCGTCCCTGTGCTACCTGGGTGCCAGCTCTGTGTCCGTTCTGGGCCATCTGGATAATGGCGCACCAGTACTGGCCGGTTCCGCTCATTTCTATTTCGGAAATTCCGGCACCATGATTCTGGGCGCTACGGTTATCCTGGCATGCCTCACCACCAGTATCGGCCTCACTGCTTCCTGCGCGGCTTTCTTCCATACACTGGTTCCGAAATTCTCCCATAAAATGTGGGCCACCTTCTTCGTGGTACTTTCTTTTGGCATCGCCCTCTTCGGTCTGTCCGCTATTATCAAAGGGGCCATTCCGGTATTGCTCTTCCTGTATCCGCTGTCTATCGCACTGATCATTCTGACATTCACCAACTCCTGGTTCGGTGGCAGTCAGAAAGTATACCTGGCAGCTACATTCTTCACCTTCCTGCCTGCACTCTATGATGCGCTGAAATTCCTGAAAATTTCCATGGGCGGCCTGGATGCTTTCATGGCCTCCCTCCCGCTGGCCTCCTATAGCCTCTCGTGGCTCCTCTTCTTCGTAGGCGGCACCATCGTCGGATTGGTGTGGAAAGCAGTATCAAAGTGACCCCGCAAGTGCATCACTAATCCCTATTTCATAGCGGAAAGGTTATTATTCTGCCACCTTCTTTCTTCTAACAACGGAATAGAAACCGCCTGTCTCCAGGTTAAAAAGGGTTATATAGGGTTATGGAAATGTGGTTTTCCTCATAACCCTGTATAACCTTTTTCTATGGATTTTTCGCTAAAGACGCGTAAGCAATCTCAGAAATAATAACCTGCCCGAAGGGCTACCCTTTACGAAAAAGTTTCACGGGAAAACATGACTATTGTTTCACGTGAAACTTTTTGCTATAATACATATAGAAAACGGGCACCACCATACAGGTTGGTCAGCCCCGCTATAGTGAGATTTGAAAAAATCCACCGAAGATTGGGACTCTAGCGGTGGATTTTTTCAATTATATACGAATGGCTAGCACGAGGGCTAATAACAACACGAGAAATATAAAAAAATCGTATTTGTTCATATTCATATATAAAGCCCCCTTTCAGGGGCCAGAATCGACCGCAGCCTATACGATGATACCCTTAGCCATAAGTATATAGAAAAAAGCCGTCATTGTCTATTCTGACATTGGCGGTTTTTGTATCACATAAAGGTTATTATTCTGCCGCCTTCTTTCTTCTAACAACTAAATAAAAACCGCCTGTCTCCAGGTTAAAAAGGGTTATACAGGGTTATGTATCTATCGGAAGTTTCATAACCTTGTATAACCCTTTTCCCTATAGATTTCCTTGCTAAAGACGCATAAGAAGTCTCAGAAATAATAACCTGCCCGAAGGGCTACCCTTTGTGAAAATGTTTCACGGGAAACATGCCTCTAGCGGTTATTACTCTACTGCCCTCTTTTTTCTAACAACTAAATAAAAACCGCCTGTCTCCAGGTTAAAAAGGGTTATATAAGGTTATGTATCTATCGGAAGTTTCATAACCTTTTATAACCCTTTTTCTTTTTTATCCTTGCTAAGTATAACAAGCGAAGTTGTAAAGTATAACCCGCCCGAAGGGCTACCCCTTACAAAAATGTTTCACGTGAAACATGACAATACTGCCAACCATTCCCATCTCTTCAACGCATTTGACATTCTAATTTACTCATGATAGCATGAGAATACATCAGTTATGTATCATTCCATGTTTCACGGGAAACATATCGCATGGATGACTGTTAACTGGAATCGCGTCTTTCCTAGTCACCAGTCACGAGTCACTAGTCCCCATTTTCATATAAAGGAGTTCATCATGAAACGACAAAACTACCTCATCCCTATCGGTCTCATGCTTTTCGCCCTCTTTTTCGGTGCCGGCAATTTGATATTTCCTATTTTTATGGGACAAAATTCTGGCAGTGAGACCATCCTGGCTATTATTGGATTTCTTTTGACCGGCGTGGGATTTCCTATCCTAGCCGTGGCGGCTATCGGATATTCTGGAAATGATTTGGAAGCACTGACGTCCCGCGTTCATCCAGGGTACGCCATTTTTTACACCGTGGCGCTGTACCTCACCATCGGACCGGCCTTTGCCATTCCTCGTACGGCCACCACATCATTTTCTATTGCCATCGCACCGTTCTTTACAGAATCAATGCAACAAACGGCACTCTGTGGATTTGCGTTTCTCTTTTTCCTTCTGTCTTGGTGGCTGGCGTCCAATCCGTCTAAATTGGTGGCCCGCATTGGGAAATTGATCACCCCGGCCCTTCTTGTATTTCTTGCCATTCTTTTCATTTCTGCCACCATTTCTCCTATCGGCCCGTGGCAAGCCCCCAGGGATTCTTATGCCCCGTCTCTGAAAGCACTGACCCAGGGATTCTTGGATGGATACAACACCATGGATGCGTTAGCGGGCTTTGTTTTCGGCATCATTGTGGTCAATGCGGTCCGTCAGTTTGGTGCGAAAACCAATGAGGAAGTGGCGACCGATACCTTAAAGAGCGGCATCATTGCCGGGTTCTGTCTGGCTGTGATTTATGTATTTCTTGCTTGCATCGGTGCTAGCTCTGTCAGTGAAATGGGCATCAAAGACAATGGCGCTGACGTGCTGGTAGCGATTTCTGTCCATTACTTTGGTTCCTACGGTCGTATTCTCATGGGACTCATTGTGCTCCTGGCGTGCCTCACCACCAGCGTGGGCCTCATCACCGCTTGCGGCGAATATTTCAATAAACTGCTTCCTGTTCTGAGCTATAAAATGTGGGCCACCCTCTTTTCAGTGATTTCCTTTGTCATCGCCCTGTGCGGCCTCTCTACCATCATCGCAGCGGCGGTGCCGGTTTTGATGTTCCTCTATCCGCTCACCATTTCCCTCATTTTCCTCACCTTTGGAAATAGCATCTACGGCGGCGCCAGAAGTGTCTATGTCTGTGCTACCCTTCTGACTTTACTCCCCGCCCTCTACGATGGCTGCCATACCGCCGGACTATCCATGCCTGCGATTGACGCCCTCATGCAAGCGGTCCCCCTCTCTCATTACGGCTTGGGCTGGATCTGCTTCTTCGCCGTCGGTGTGATATTGGGAATGATGGTGAAACAAGTGGGGAAACGGTAGAGACATGTTTCACGGGAAACATAAAAAGCAGTGAGGAATTAGGAGTGAGGAGTGAGGAATGGTGGCGGCGAGCTGCCTCGAATTACTCTTATACCGATAGATTTATTTGTCCTGATTCCTTTTCTATATAGCTCGCCGAAAGTAAAACGGCTATCATCAAGTTTCACTGGAACCTGATGATAGCCATTTTGTAGTTTATCCTATAAAAAGGGGCTTAAGGCACTTTTTAAATTGTCCCCCTTCCACCACATCTCACTCCTAACTATCAAAAATGTTTCACGGGAAACCTGACTCTAATCGTTTCCCCTCGGCGAGCTATATAAAAAGAAATCTTACCAGTAACGGCTAGCGGTATAAGAGCAATATGAGGTGCTCGCCGCCTTCACTCCTCACTCCTAATTCCTCACTCCTCACTAGTAAAAAAACGAGTCAGTATAACAACTGACTCGTTTTTTGCTATCAATTATTCCCCTTTCAGCATTTCTTTCCATTCATCGGAATAGTCGCCGCGGTATTCTACCACTTCGGAGAGTGGTTTTCTTGGCATCGGTTTTACTTCTTTGTCGGTGTAGCCGAATGCAATAGCTGCTACCATTTCGCCGCCTTCGCCGAGCCATTCTTTCAGTTCGTCGTAAGCGAAGAATACGTTGCAGGTCCAGAGGCTGCCGATGTGGTGTGCGGTAGCTTCCAGGCACATGTTCTGGATTGCAGCGCTGATGGACTGGATGTCTGCCAATTCCATCATGTACTGGTCAGACGGATAGGACTGTCTGTAGTCCATGCCTTTGGTGTTCAGTACAAATACGATCACCGGAGCCTGTTCCAGGACGCGAGCGGTGTAAATCGCAGAAGGGATGAATTTTTCATAGCCTTTACTGAAAATAGCCGTTTCATCGCCCTTGCGGTTTCTCATGATGCCTTCTTTGAGCTTCTTCACCATGGCTTTTCTTTCCTGTCCACGAATGACAATGAATTTCCATGGCTGGGCATTCTTTTCAGACGGAGCCCACATACCAGCTTCCAGGATTTCATCCAAATCTGCCTGGGGAATCGGTTTCTGCAGGAAATGACGGATACTTCTTCTTTTTACAATTTCTTCAATCACTCTAAATTACTCCTCTATATACCAGTTGGCAGTTAGCTTGATACATAATGGCAATGCTATTATTTTAAGGATTTGTGATAGCAGGTATGACTCTATTAGAGATTATAGGTTACTCAGGTTTCAGAGGTTGCTAAGGTCTCTCACGTTTCTCGAATGTGCCAATCAACGCTAGCGCTTTTATCTCATTCGGAGAACCTGAGAAACTTAAGAATCCTGAGCGACCTCTGAAACTTTGCCTCAAAAGAAATCATCCCATATTTCGCTTAACTTAACGGCATTGATAAATAATGGGGCCGATTCCAGGATTCTCCCCCTGGAATGGACAAGTGTGTCGCTAACTACCTAAGGGAACACTGATTTAATCAAAGCATCTGAAATTATATGAATTTTTATCCAAAGCTTCGTCAAGGAAATCCTTAAATAGCTCGCTATTCGCGGATTTCCTTTCCTCGCTTTGAATAAAAAATTCAAGAATAATTTCAGATAATGATAAAATCAGTGATTCCCTAAAATCACATAGATGTTATTATATGTAATTTTTGACAAGAAATCAAGGAGAAATATAGACCAGGAGTCAAAAATCAATTAGAAATGAGAAATTAGGAATGAGGAATGATGGAAGGGGCGCACAATTTATAAAGCGCCCCAATACCCCTTTTTTATTTTTGATGTGAAAATGGATAGAGATACGTTTCACGTGAAACATGTCTCTATCCATTTTACGTATTCGGCGAGCTATATAAAAAGGAATCTTGCTAATGGATGTTATCAATATAAGAGCAATGCGAGGGCTCGCCGCTACCATTCCTAATTCCTCATTTCTCATTCCTAATTTTATTAATGCTTTCCCCCACGCTTTCCGCGGTGTCCATCAGGTGATTGGCTTTTTCCAGGAGGCGATCCATTTTGTCGGAGTGATATTCTTCCACGGTCATGCCGTCTTGCAAGGTGCCGGAAGCCACATGTCCCCCGCTGATTTTGACAAAGTAATCTCCAATGACCCCTTGGTTATCGATGGTGAATTGGGCATCTTTGGGAATGGCGATTTCTTTTTTCATGGCCAAATGCACCACCGCTTTGCCATCTTCGATAGAAATCCGCTGCACTTTCCCAGCCGCCACGCCAGCATACATGACCTGATTTCCTACCTTGACACCCTGTACATTGGTAAAAATAGCCTGCACCTGATAGGTATCATTCCGCAACGCATGAAAAGGATTCCAAAAAAAAGCACTGATCCCCAGAAGGATACAGATTGCCATGGTACACAAACCGACTTTGGCTTCTTTAGACATGATTCTACCCATACCTTTCTCCCCCAAATAGAGCAAACGATACTCAAAGGGTTATGATTCTGCTAATTTCTTTCTTTTAACATAGAGATATTTCCACCATCTGAAAGGTTATTGTTCTACTGATATCTTCCCTCTAACATAGATAAATTGCCGCCAATCAAAAGGTTATATAGGGTTATATAGGGTTATAAAATGCTAATGGCATACCCTTTATACCCTTTTATCCAGCGATAACTTTTCTATGTTAGTAAGAGTGAATCCGTAGAATTATAACCCTTTACATAGCGGCTTTTTCTCTATGTTAAGTAAAGGCAATCAGCAGAATAATAACCTTTAGCGTCACGTTTCACGTGAAACATGACGCTATCCATTCTTCTCTTCAAAGAGCCCCTTCCTCAGGAAGGGGCAGGCCCGCTTGCGGGCCGGGGATAGGCCGATGAAGAAGAGTTGTTACACTAGCCGCCATAGCAGGACGCCTACATCACCAGGAGTCTTACTCTCTATATATCGCCAGTGCAAGCTATCCCCCCTGCCCCCCTTCCAAAGGAAGAGGGTTTCCGCTACCATTTTTCGCTATCATCACATCTCAAAATATAAAAAGGGGCATTGGGGCCCTATATGAATTGTGGGCCCCTTCCGCCACTCCTCACTCCTAATTCCTCACTTCTCACTGCTTTTTCGCCACCGCCCCTACGGCGAGGATAATCAGTGCCATGCCGATCAGTTCCATCGCGCCGAAGGTGAGGCCAAAGATGAAGAAGGCAAAAATGATAGATGACAGCGGTTCCAAAGCCGCAATGATGCTGGCATCAGCCGGGGTGATGAATTTCGTGCTGCCCAGGTAAAGTACGAAGGAGCAAATGGTGCCGAAAATCACCACATAGAGAAACGCAGCGGAAACGGCGGTATCGATGGTGCCGGTGAAAGGGCTTCCCAATGTCACCGGTGCCATCACGAGGCCCGCAATAACCATGCCCCAACCTACTACAAGCGGAGCCCCATATTTCTTGATAATAGAAACAGGCTCGACGGTATATAGCGCACAGGCCACTGCGGCCGCTAAGCCCCAGAAAAGGGCTTTTTCTGAAATGGCCAAAGCGGAAAAATCACCTTTGGTGGCAATGAGCACCGTACCGATAAAGGCAAAGGCGGTACAAAATATTTCTATCCGCCTGGGCCATCGCTTTTCGGATAGACAATTCCAGAAAATAATCAAGATAGGCATCAAGTATTCCAGCACTGTCGCCGTAGGGGCATTGCTGTACTTGATAGAGGCGAAATAGCCGTACTGGGTGCCCAGCATCCCCAGGGCGCCAAAAATCACAATCAACATTCGATCTTTTTTATCTTGCCAAATACGCCAAATATTTTCTCCCTGCATCATGGTGATTAGAAGCAGCAAAATGCCTGCAGAAAGCAACCGGCAAAACGTCAACCACTCCGGCGCAATACTTCGTTCCACCAACAGATATTGTCCCGCAATCCCACTGGATCCCCAGAGAATGGAACCAATAGCAGCAAAAAGAATCCCGCGATTTCGTGTATTCATGATTTTCCCCTCTTGTCTATTTTTCTGACTCGTGTTGTATGAGTGCGTAGTGAGAAGTGCGTAGTGAAGGAGGGGGCGCACAACTTATAAAGCGCCCCCATCCCCCCTTTTATAAAAATAATTATCATGGGTTGCTACTTATTTTAGCATAGAGCGAATCAGTTCTGTATTCCCAATTTTATTTTCCCTATGTTTCACGTGAAACATGACGCTATCGGTTTCACACATCCGGCGAGCTATATAAAAAGGAATCTTACCAATGGCATTTAACGACATAAGAGTAATTCGAGGCGCTCGCCGCCACCACTCCTCACTCCTCACTAAAAAAAGCCGCTCGCCAGAAATATGTCTGACAAGCGGCTTTTCTCACATAGAGATTATTTCCTATCGCCAAAAATACGGAGCATGTAGAGGAAGAGGTTGATGAAATCCAGGTACAATGTCAAAGCTCCCATAATGGCCAATTTCTGCCCTTCGTCGGTGGCACGGGCGTTGTAGGTGTAGGCCAGTTCACGAATTCGTTTCGTGTCATAGGCAGTGAGACCTACGAAAATCAAAATGCCAGCGTAGGCAATGATGGTCTGCAGCAAGGTGTTGTCCATGAACAGGTTCACGATGGTGGCAACGATGAGCCCAAAGAGGGCCATGAGGCAAATATTTCCCATCTTGCTCAAATCCGCTTTGGTCACATAGCCATAGACGGACATGACACCGAAAGTGCCGGCAGTGATGAAGAACACGCTGGCAATAGAGGTCATTGTGTACACCACGAAGATGGATGCCATGGTGATCCCATTCAGCACGGAGTACACCAGGAACATGGCAGCCACTTTCTTGAGAGACATGCGCCCCACCGCGGCGGACAGGTGCCATACCAGGGCGATGGTGGCCAGCACCAAACCCCACATACCAAATTTACTGGAAAATACCAGTCCCAAAAGTAGCGGACTTCCCGCTACGGTGTAAGCCGTGAATCCGGTGATCACCAAAGCAATCGCCATCCAGGCATACACATCCCGCATGAGACCCGGCATATTGATAGAAAATACGCTGTCCCGCTCTGCGGTCATTTCATTATTCCAACTCATAAAATCATTCTCCTTTCAATAGGGGAAATACATCCCTCTTCCTGTCTTTATTATATCATATGGGAAATAGGGGGATAGACGATAAGCCCATTTTTCTAACTCAAACTTCCAACTGTAAAATAGTGATTTCTTCCGACTATATCAGTTGAAAATAATAATTTTA
>SAMEA104315425__coassemble_643_pt1 | contig 27741 bp, 20 predicted proteins | sample SAMEA104315425__metabat2_low_PE_033 | metagenome-assembled genome bin SAMEA104315425 (sample SAMEA104315425) | gut metagenome | biome: Monkey gut; feature: monkey-associated habitat; material: faeces | place: China | collected 2013
CTTAAATTCTACAAGGAGATGATTCTTTTTTCATGTCAGATATATGAATTTCATTAAATTCTAATCTTTGCATTTACACAAAATATTGTACACTGTCGGTTAGAGTAAATAGCTAACAACCAATCAGCTTAAAAGGCTTTTCCTTCCACCAAATTGTAGATTTCTTTGAAAATATCATAGAGTCGCCCTTGGTACTCTGTATAGTACGCGGCCTCCCCTTTTTCCTGTATGATCTGATATATTTCTTCATTTGATAGAAGTGGAATTTCTACCATTCTCCCTGCAGAGTACAGATAGAAAAGTCCTTTGGTCGGATACCATGCAAATGACCAAGAACGGGGAACACAGCGGGTCTCTTCATATGTTTCTGCTTCTATCCAGCGTAATCCTTCCGCCTCATACAACACATGGTCGATTTCTTCCATCTTTCTTACCGTAGGGATATGGATATACTCATATTCTCCTGATTGCTCCGTGGCAAGATGATACTCTTCTTCCTGCTCTACCCATCCGAAAATGGGATTTCGCGGACTGCAGGGCCCTGATACCGCCATGCTTTCTACCATGCCACTGAGTAAGAAGATGCCTATCAGTAATGCTTGCCATGTTAGCCACTTTTTCTTCATTGTTCTGCCACCTCCCTTCTAACAGTATCCAGCTCTATTACTCTTTATTATATAGAAAATAGAACTTCTCCACACTGTCATGAAATACAGTTTTTTCCGCCCTAAGGTATGCTATGATAAAGGAGAGTATGACTAATTAGCAGTTGGCAATTAGCGGTTTGCGGAAATCCCCCAAACAACCAACAAAAAAACTCCAAGGAGAAAAAGTCATGAAATATTCCCATCTATACCGACTTGTCACATTCTGTCTGCTTTGTCTTCCCTCTGCAGTGCTCGGCGCCTCTAACCATCCAGCTATGGATGTGGAAAAAACAGAAAGTCTCTCTGAGATGCCTACGGCCTTAGCTGACGCAGAAGATGCAAGAAAAAAGCCCTCATGGTTTGAAATCCATGGGGATTATCGTTGGCTCTTTGGAGAGGGCCGCTTTCGGTATCATCAAGTAGGTCAGCGGAAGGATCATAAAATCATCATGGAAACCCGCCGCTTCCGATTATTTCCTGTCATCCATGTGACACCGGAGCTGGCTATCAAGACCCAGTGGGAGGACAATCGGTCGGACAAGCTGGGACAAGATACTGTAAAATCCAATCACCATTTGTACATGGGCCGCCTCTACCTGGAATATGTGAAAAACTCTTTCAAAGCAGAAGCTGGACGCTTCAATTATTACTTGGCCGATGGTAATGTAATCGATAAAAAAGTAGACGGACTGCGCTTGCGCTATGGTGACTCCGACTCCTCCACCGGGCGCTTTGCGTTCTTCTATGGAAATACGGTATCTAAAGGACCCGAGAAGAAAGAAGGATTTATTCTTGAAAATCGCCGTGAAACCGGCAAGTGGCTGTCCCACCTGGCCTATCTGGATTTGAAAAGTAAGATCAACCATTCCAAGAGTTTCGATGGTTCTACAGCACAATACTTGCATTTCTTAGGCCTCTCTGCCGGACGGTCAGGAAGTAAATTCGATAGGCAGCGTATCGGGGAATGGAATGTAGCTTACTCACCGAATGAAGACTGGACTTTCGGCATGGATTTCCTCTATGCCCACGGCCGGCACAAAGCCGATAATTACACCGCCCACGAAGGAGGCTATGTAGCGTCTATCACCTATGGCGATGCGAAACCAGAAAAAGGGGGAACTTATGAAATCTGGGTCCGCTACTACAACCAACCGCAGGCTTCCATCATCGCCCATACTATGGATGGTGATACCGCCTTCTTCCAGCGCATGAGCTTCAAAGGCTGGGGCGCTCGTATCGATTATGTCCTGACCCCAGGCCTGGTATGGGCTGTGGAAGGTTTCTCCCTGAAAAATAAATCCGATGGTCCTTTGACCGACAATTTCCATGAATATGTGCTAGGCACCAGTGTGACAGCGTACTTTTGATAAGTAAAAAACGGCATGAAGACTTGGATAGTCCATGCCGTTTTTTATAGTGTAGTTAGCAGTTGGCGGAATGCAGTAGCTGGTGGCCAGTAGCTAGGGATTAGGGATTAGAAAAGGTTCATGGGTTCGAAGGTTCATAGGTTCGGCCTACGGATACGGAAGATTTACCGTAAGAGGCATGTTCGGCGAACCTGAGAATCTCTCAGCCACTTCAGAACCCTCACTCACTTCCCGTAGCATATCCTTTTTCGGCGGCTTCCACGGCCAGGCCTACGATGCTTTTATGACCTGTCTTGGCCAGCATGTTGCTCACATGGAAGCTGACGGTCCGTTTTGTGATATGGAGCACATCAGCGATTTCTTGGTAGGACATATTTTTACAGATGTATTTCAGGATTTCCAGTTCCCGCTCTGTCAGCTGGGCATGATAGAAGCCGAAGGTTGTTTTTTCTTTTACATTCGGAAATATGCGCTCCCCTTGCATGGTTCGTGCCAGGTGATCGATGAAATCTTTCGCAGAGCTTTCTTTATAAATAAATCCATCAGCTCCCGCTTCTTTCGCCATTTCTACGAAGTGGACATCAGGGAAGCCTGTCATGATAACGATTTTCTGATTTGGTCGTCGTTGTTTGATACGACGTGTGGTCTCGATGCCGCTGGTCCGTCCTTCCATGCAGATATCCATCAGAATGATATCTGGCTGCACCACATCGGCGGCCACTTCTGCCATTTCTGAAAAGGAAAGCTGTTTCACCACCTGGACGGTGTCGGAATGTTCAAAGAGCTTCACTAGCCCATCGAGCAAAATTTTCTGGTCATCTACAATCATAAGACGAATCATAGGCTTTCCCCCATAGAATAAATAAATGTTAGCAGTTAGCAGTTAGCAGTTAGCCATAGGCAGTTGGCAGAATATAGTAGCCGGTGGCCCGAAACCGTAAACCACTAGCGTCATGTTTCATGTACAACACGGTTATAAAGGGTTCAAAGGTTCATAGGTTCGGGCTAGTGGTGAAAGGGTTCTGAAGGGACCGAAGGTTCCGAGGTTCTACGCAATTTCCGCTAGTCTCACTGACAGGTTGGACGAGGTTCTCAGGCTGCTCAGGTTTCTCGAATATGACTCTATCCATATACGCTAATCATCCCGAACCCAGGAACCTTTTAGCTCGGGTATCTCTAACGGGTAATACTCTTTGTATAATGTAAGCTTTACGGTTTCGGTTTTCTTAAGGCCTAGCCACTAATCCCTTTTCCTATTCCTTTTCATTTTATCATAGCTGCGATGTATGCGGCATATCTCTCAGATTTCCTGTTTCCAAAATCAAAGTAAAGTGCGGTTGATTCTTAAAACGTACGGTACCGCCCAAGGCTTTCATCTTTCGTCTAGCCCCGGAGAGGCCGCCGCCTTCTTGGATAGGAATTTGGCAGCCCATGCCATTGTCGGAAATTTGCACGCATTGTCGGTTTTTCCCTGTAAAGGAAATAGATATTTCATTGGCCTTTCCATGGCAAATGGCATTGGTCATGGCTTCCCGGATGATTTCTACCAAAATGCGGCTCACTTGAGGCTGTGACGGAAGAATCCCTTCTACATGGACAGTGATTCCCAAATCCTGATAGGTGTGAATCATTTCTGACAAAAGCTTCGCCGGGTCGATGGAAATATCCTTTTCCATATCTCCCAATAAGTTATCTAGCAGCGGCGTAATGGTCTTGTATTGGCTCACATCTTTATTGTTTAATATCTGCTGCAATAAGCTGATACGCTGGCCCATGAGGTCATGCACTTTCATCCGAATGTCCCGGATGGTTTCTTTACTTTGGATATCCACCAGATGCAGAAGTAGATCTTTCATTTTCTGATTTCTTTCCTGCCACATTTGATTGCTGGCTGCTAGCTCTTCATTGATACGTTCTAAGTCCGTTACATTGGCGGCCGTAATCTGCCAAATGGTGGTATCTCCCCTGTCTATAGGTTCTCTAGAGAGGATCCAGCTCTCCCCAGAGGGCAGGTGAAAAAGCATTTTCGGCCCTAAGCGTTCCCACCGTACCCCTTCGATGGCCCCCTGTTGCAGAATATGCCAGAAAATATTGCCATTCCTGAGCGTTGTTCCCAAAAGTTTCTCCATTACTACTTCCATGCAACGATTCACTAGGACCGGTTCTCCTTTTTCCTTACAAACCAAGATGCCTTCATCGAGACTGTCTATGGCATGCTGGATGGAGTAATAGGTGATTTGCTGATGGTATTGGACATAGGCTTGTGGTAGTAATTCCTTGATGCGCCATCCAAGGAGGAACATGGCTCCGCACAAGGTATAGGGTAAGAAATCATCCCATAGTGGTATAGTTAAAACGGCAGCCCCTAAGATATACACACTCCCCGCTCCACGGCTAAGCCAGTAGCATCCATTTACGATGCCGCTGATGGCTATGATATATCGGCTCGTATCTAGAAAGTGCAAAGCCGGGATGCCATCACCTCGCAGTGTTAAGACTTCGTAAGGAAAGTATAGAGAACCAATCAGTAAGACTAGACTCATCACTTCTAAAAAAGCCCGTTTCCACTCCCGAAAGCTGCGAAGGGGCAGCAAGTGATAATAGAGAAAGCTTTCCGCTATCACCAGCCCCACGCCGACTATGACTAGGCCGACTAGCAGACTGTCTGGCAAAATATACATATTGGCCACTGGATTCATCTCCTTATTTACAGGTTGGGCAGGGTTCTGAGGGGACTGAAGGTTCTGAGGTTCAATGCATCTTACGGCCAGTCCAACATATCCCATTTTCGGCCTGGCATTCCCCTTTTGGTGCTTTGCACCACCTTTTCCCCAAAATGGGGGAAACCAAGGCGCTAGCCTTTTTACCTCTAGCGTCTCGTCGCCCCTTTTTTGGGGAAGATATGCCGTAGGCAGGGGGGCAGCACTAGCGGGAAAAAGTTCAATGTTAGATGGAGGGCCTACGGCTTTGGGTTTCTAATCCCTAATTCCTGGTTTTGAGGCACATTCGGCGAACCTCAGAACCCTAAGAACCTTCAGAACCTTTTCTAACCTGTATCTCCACACTATAGGCATATTCCAAGTCTCTACAGTGGATGCGAATGGTGGGGTCTTTTAGGCGGGTATCGTCTCGGATCTGCCGCATGAATCCCAGTATCCACAGCCGATGGTCCAGGAGGACTTTTACGGTATAGCTAGTTTCTTCTTCTTTCACATGGCAGACCATGTGATTTTCTCCACCTACCACGGCACTTTCGCAAAGTTGCTCTATGAAGTCATAGAGGGCCAGTGCTTTTTCTGTCGGTAGATTTCCTTCCACTTGAAACTCCAGCAGCACTTTCAGCCCTGTCCGTTCCAAATAGCGGAAAAGTTCTTGTAAGGCCAGGTACAGTTCTTTTCCTTGAAGGCTATGGTCCTCTTTGCCCCGCAGCATCATGACACAGCGTTTCTTGCTGTAGGAGGCCAGCACATTGAGGCGACTCACGGCTTCATCGGCGGCATTGCCAGGGACTGCGGTTTCTAGAAATTTCGTATACTGCAAAATTAAAGCCCCTTTTGTCCGCAATACCTCTTGCAATTCATCGTAAATTTTTCTTTCCATCAAAAGTTTGATATAGGACCGCCGGATCATTTCTTCTTTCTTATCCAAGTCATAGGCCCGCTGCATCGCATCTCTCGCTAGTTTGAGTTCTCGTTGTTTTTCGCGGAGCTGCCTGACATCGCGATACCATACCACTTGGCCGCCTTGTATGGGCATGGTCATTCGTTCGATATACTCCGATGGTTCTTTCGGAATGCGCTGAGAACGATACTGTACATGGCCCGCAGCGTCTTGGATTTCCATGGCTAAGTTGGAATAGGTGAAGAAATTAGCATAGCCGTCATTGGACAAGATGAGCCCGGTATCAAGCATGAGCTCTAACCATAAAAAGGCCCATAAAATGGTCGCTCTGTATAGGAAACCAGCGAACTGCCTTGGATATAGGCCACCACATAGAGGCCATAGAGGACGCTCACGCCTAAAGGCAAGAGTTGACGAAAGCCCAGGAGTTTCTGTTTCTTCGCCTCTGTAAAAAGGAGTCCATTAACCCATAGAAATTGCAGCCCATAGGCTCCGAGAATCAAGTAATATCCAGGGCCATACCCATGGATAGCGTCGGCCACTGAGAGTCCTTCTGGAAAAGTGAAGACCCATTGATGGAAATCATTGGTCAGCACCAAAAGGGATAGCCATAGATTTCCCAGGCCTAGTATCCAAGGCACAGAAACATAATTTGCCCCGCGACGCCGCTGGCTATAGCCCAAATCCATGCAAATGGTCACAAAGAGGCTGAAAAAAATATAATAGCTATACCATAAATAGCGAAGCAAGGTCTCATTTTCTGATGGTACAGTCAATTTGAAAATGCGCTGTCCAATCCACAGAACAGAAACCAGGGTCAGCACAAGAGCTAGTCGTTTCAACCGCGGCGACGCCATCCGCCGCCGGATATGGCCACCCCATAAAATGAAAAGAAATAGAAATCCGCTATAGTACACTAGATGAGGCACGCGGAAGAGAGACACCATGGAAGTGATACCGAAAACTTTCTCTTTCATTTGTCCAGGGATAAGCTCTATATCCTGAGCAAAAGATAAGAGGTCTTGCACTGGATAGGCCTTTTCCCCCGGAGAGACATGGTATCCTTTTTCATCCAATTTTTCACTACTGATGTCCTTAGACAGAGGTAAGATTTCTTTAGAAAGAATTCCTCGCTGAAACGATAAAGTCCCTTCCGCCGGATGTACCAGATGAAATTTTTCTCCCTGCTCTATCCAATGGGCAGCTTCTATATCAGGAAGAATATACACATCGGCCTTTTCCCGGACCACTTTATGCAAATAATGGGCTTCTTGATAGCTGGTATCCGTCCGAAGCCGTCCTTCTCTTTCGAGCTTCTGGAAATAATGAATTCCTACCGCCGGGTCAAACTCTCCGCTCATGCCATAGGAAACGGCCATGACCACCATCTGCATCCGAGGGGAATCGGCAGGGATACAAACGGTCACCGGTTTTCTGAGCAAATCCTGCCAAGAATACATGTCTTGATTTTCATTTCTTACAGCCAGTACAATATCTACCATATACAAAGGATACCACGTACTAGAAATCATCCGATTCCGGCGGAATACATCGGCTTGGAAATCATAGAGCTCCACCGCCGATACCTCTCTATCGCCCCAAAAACGAGAAAGCTCCTCCTCTCGCCCTTCTACGGTATAGGACGCAGGCAATGCGTCTTCTAGTGCCATCCCCACCGGATTTCCAAAGCGACTATCATAAAGAACGAGTCCCGCTTTCGCCGAAAAAGGGCAACATAAAAGCAGAACAAGAAGAATATGAAACACAAAATCCATCACTCTTCTCATTCTGCTCACCTACTTTCCTCATTTTCAGTCATGTTAGTTGGGAGTCATTCGATAGGGCTTCGATAGCGAGACAAGGTTCTAAGGGTTCTAAAGTACACCGAATGTTCCGAGAAAGCGTAGCCTGTCATATGGCGCGAAAAGGACCTATGAACCTTGATACCATAGTAATCATCGAAATTTTCGCTTACCTTAACAGCATGGCTTATTCTCAGCCCATGCCTTCCTTTTCTCCAGCAAAGTTCAAATAGGTATCCAATAGCATGAAGCGGATATCCTCTTCACTCTTACTTTGCCAGTCCTCCCATTGACCGCCATAGTACATGAGCCAGGGGAAAGAACGGATGCGCTTTTCCTTCCCGGCAAAAACGGCTTTTTCTTGGGCTTCAAATCCGGTAGAAGAAATCACAGCCCCCTCGGCATTGTAATATACGGTATGCGAATTTCCTCGATCATCATAATAGGTATCAGACTGGCAAATGGGCTTCTCCTTTAGTATACCATCTTGTAGGGATATTCCGCGAAGATTCCAATGGGTTTCTCCATAATTGTCTTTCTGGAAATCTCCCACCACATACCATTCTATGCCATCGAGCCAATCAAAGTACATGGGGACCTCATTCTGCGAAAGCCAGTCGGCCTCTGACTTTTCTTCATTCCATTCCTTCTCACAAAGAGACAGCCCTTGCTTGTCCGGGGTCACTTCATAGACATCGGTATATGTGAAATTTCCAGTGCCTACCAGCTGGGATACCATGATTTCCAATCGGCCGTTACTGTCCAAATCAGTCACCATGTATCCCATGGTTCCCACTGGTTCAGATGGTACATCCCATACACTTCTAAGAGAAGCGATGAGTGCCACCTGCTCCTCCGCATCCTGTACCACATAAGCATGACTAGAAATCGGCATACAAGCCATGCATGCCAGTAAAGCGACGGTTAATCCATTTTTCCAGTTTCTCATAAAAGCCTCCTTTTTGTTTAGTAGCTAGGGATTTGGGATTAGGAACCTGAAACTGTAGACCTTAACGAAACATAGAGACGCTTCCGCTAGAGATAAAAAGGTTCAAGGGTTCGAAGGTTCTGAGGGTTTTCGGATTTGGCCTACAGATCATGAGGATTTATCACAAGAGGCACATTCGAGAAACCTCAGCAACTTCAGAACCTTCAGTTCCCTCGTATCCCCATGCGCCCTCTTTCTTTTTATGCCAGTATCATGTATACTATAGACATGAAATCCGACGTACTTATGTGTGCATCCTTTTCTAGGTCCTTTTTCCGGTCTCTGATATCTAATTGCGCAAAAGACCAGACGGAAGAAGTACTGATGGAAGGGCAGATCTGGTAGGTCGTCGGGTCCATCGGGTACTGAAAACGAAATGTAGACCCGTTTCAAAGTCAGTGCTTTGGGTCAATTGATATTCACTATATATTCAAAAAATTGAAAATCCGGAAATGTTTCATCACTTCCCTGCTGAATGTACGCGTGGCGTTCTGACGACAGCAAAGACGTGGTACTTATGTACACTGCACGGCACCTGCGCCGATTCAGGGTGCGCCGACATAGGTAAAGGTATGGAACATCCGGATTTTTTGCGTGTTTGAAATGGACTTTTGCTTACCGGACCTTTTTTATTCCATCGAATTTTCAAAGGCCACATAACTATCATAGAGCCCACTGCGCTTTTCATAAAAGTCCCCTTGTTTCCAGGCTTCGTACTCACTCGGTGTGAAAGTCAGCCATTGGAAATGGGCTTCTTTTCGCATTCCATCGGTGCCATAGGTCTCAAAATAGGTATCGATGGCCTTTTCATATTCCTCTTCAGAAATCAGACTATCGCCACTGTAGTACATCCCATCGGGTTCACACCTAGCAATGTCCCGCCACCAAAAGACGCCATGATTATAGCCGAAAAGCACCTGGGTCTGATTGCCAAAGCGAGCTGGATTCACACCACCGTAAATATAGTGATCCTCTTCTATATGGTGCAAACAAGGAACTGTTTCCATGAAATAGAAATCCACTGGAAGCGGCCTATCTTGGTCCCCAGCTTCCTGTACAGGCACCACATAGCCATCTTCATCAAAGGTATAGACCTTCGTCCGAGAAGACACCGCCGTCCCAGCAAACTGACTCACCAGAAGCTCCATCTTCCCATCCATGTCTAGGTCGACCGCCGCCAGGGAAATCGTATCTCCTGTTACTTCCTCATCCCATACCTCCATCTGAGAAATAAAATCCCCTGCCTGGGATGAAAGCAAAAGCGGCGGGATATGAGCCTCTGCTATAGCAGGGACGCAAATCGTGGCTGCTAGGCAGAGGGCATATAGTTTTTTGTATCTCATGGTGATTCCTCCTTTTACAGGTTAGAAAGGATTCTAAGGGGTCTCAGGTTTGTCGAACGAGATGAAATGGGTTTGAGGTTTGAGGTTTAAGGTTTCGGGTTTCCTGGCCACCGGCTACTGGTCACTGGCTACTATACTTCCTAATCCCTAATCCCCAGCCACCGGCCACTAGCTACAGGTTAGACAAGACGCTTAGGGTTCTCAGGCTGCTCAGGTTTCTCGCATGTGCTGAAATGGGTTTGAGGTTTAAGGTTTCGGGTTTCTAACTACTAGTTTCTGAGGGAACTGAGGGTTCTGAAGTGGCTAATCGTAAAAGCTCTAGCCTGAACCTTCGAACCCTAGAACCCATGAACCTTTTTATCTCTAGCGTCTCGTCGCCCCCTTTGGGGGGAGATGCCGTAGGCAGAGGGGGCAGCACTAGCGGGAAAAGGCTCTATGTTGGGTTTAAGGTTTACGGTTTCGGGTTTCCTGGCCACTGACCACTGGCTACTGGTCACTGGCTACTATACTTCCCAATCCCCAATCCCTAGACTACTCCGTCACAGAAATAATCCGTATCCGTCCTTCTCCTTCAGGATTTTCATAGCCTTCTCCTACTATGCCGCCTTTGGCTTTAACGAAGTTGACCAGTGTTTCGATATCAGCCACATCGGTATCTTGCAAGAGATAGCCGCTCTGGAACATGGTCATGCTATTGCCGCCATATTTCAGAAGATACGCATTGCCAGCTACGGTGTAGTCTTCCATGGGATCCAGGGGCTCGCCGCCGATGTATACATTCGCTACACGCCGCTCTCCTTCGATACCTAGGAAATCGCCTTTTTCATCCAGTTTCACACCGCTCTTGATGCCGGTATGGATGTCATAGGTCATACCCGATACTTGCAGGAAACCGCCATTTTCTTCGGGACAATTCATAGCGCCCACTTCCAGGGCATCCAAGATCTGCTGCCCTGTCACTTGGTAGACGGCCATCATATTTCCAAAGGGATAGACGGTCATCAAAGTTTTGTAAGTTAGGTCACCGGGCAAAATGTCTCCACGAAGAGCACCGCCATTCAGAATGGCCACATCGGTATGGAAAGTTTCTCGAATGGCATCGGCAGCAAAGTCACCCAAGTTCGTTTCTCCCGACCGTACGCGACGGACACCATCGATATCTGTCACGAAGTGAATTGTCGCTGTGCCGACTTTCTGGGACAGCTCTTTTTCTACTGCTTCATTTTCTTTTTTCACTAAGGCTTCCACCTTCGGATCTGCTGCGGAAATTTCTTTCACCAGTTCAGAAGTAATCTCTCCAGCATCAGAAATCGTGAGTTTCCCTAGGGTTTCTAGTTTCGTCCCAGTCTGTGCCAGGACCACGGGCTTTCCATCTTTATTGGTCAGAACTTTAGAATACACTTCATGAGAATGACCGTCAATCACTGCATCGATGCCAGAGGTATGAGCGATGACGGCGCCCGAAGACCAGACATCGATAGAACCATTGGTGCCTAAATGCCCGACTAAGATGACATACTCCGCTCCTTCTTTGCGTGCACTGTCTACGGCTTTTTGCACAGCCCCATAGAGAGCATCCCCTTTTTCATCTTCCGCGAAACCATAAATCCATGTGCCTGCTTTATCTTTGAAATAGGCTGGTGTAGAAGAGACCAGACTTTCTGGCGTGGTGACTCCTACAAGGGCGATTTTCTTTCCATCCAGTGTGAAGAGTTTGTAGGGGGGAAGCACCAATTTTCCGGTCCGAAGGTCTGTGAAATTGGAACTGTAGTAGCCGCATTGCAAGGTCGGTGCTAAGGCGAGAAATCGTTCCATGCCATAATCGAATTCATGATTGCCAGGAATGGCAAAATCATAGCCTACAGCATTCAAGATAGAAATGATCGAGGCCCCTTGGGATAATTTTCCCACCGGTTCCCCCTGGATAGCATCGCCGGCATCGGCTAGAATCACGGCGCCATGGTCTTTGGCCATTTCTTTCTTGTACTCTGCCACTTTCGCAAATCCTAAATTTCTATCAATCCCGCAGTGGGTATCATTGGTATGAAGAATGACCACATCGGCATAAGAACAAAGTGGCATAGCGAGGGCCAATAGTACCGATGCGGCGAGCTTTTTGATAGGTAATTTCATCATGGACTCCTTTGTATAAATGACAGGTTGAAAAGTGGCTGAAGGTTCTGAAGTGGCTGAGGTGCGCCGAATGTGATGAAATGGGTTTGAGGTTTGAGGTTTTGGGTTTCCTGGCTACTGGTTACTGGTTACTGGCCACTGGCTACCATACTTCCTAATCCCCAATCCCTAATCCCTAGCTACCGGCTACAGGTTAGACAGGTTTCTAAAGGTTCTCAGGGTGCTCAGGTTTTTCGAATGTGCCTCTTGCGGCTAGTGCGTTACCTCCCCATCGGAGGTGCGGTCGTCAGAGGGGGCAGCACTAGCGGAAAATGTTCAATGTTGAATGTAAGGTCTAGGGTTTCGGGTTTCCTAGCTACTGGCCACTGGCTACAGATTAGAAAGGTTTCTGAGGGGACTGAGGGTTCTGAAGTGGCCCGCCTGTGTCACTAACCGTAAATTGTCATTCTGAGCCGGCCGTAGGCCGTGTCGAAGAATCTTTGTGTTATTCCTATGCATGATAGTGGAAATAACCATTTGAAATGAGCTAGAAAAGCAGTTCTATGTTAGGGTTAAGGTTTAAGGTTTTTGGTTTCTTTGCCAACAGCTAACCATGCATAATTCGCGATACTATATGAAGTGTGCATCGCACCCTCATTCCTAATTCCTCACTCCTAATTCCAATTAATATTGCTCCGCTCCACCACTACGCATTATTTCTCATTTGGCCAGCGGCACAATTGACGAACCTCAGAACCCTTAGAACCTTCAGAACCTTTATTACTAGCGAAATACGACCAAGGAACTCTACCGGTTTCACGCTTGATTAGAACTTCCCCCCGATTCCTCCGGATCCGGAAGAGGACCGGCCGCTGCTTTCGCTGGTTTCTTCTTTTTTCTCTTTTTTCGTTCTTGTCACATTCATGAAGAGGAAGGTATCTTCTTTTTTGGTCAATTGGAAGCTACCTTCGTCGAGATAGACTTTCGCGTTGGCTGCCGGAATGACATTGCTCATGCTAGCGATGAGTTGATGCCGCACAATGAAGCCCATAGCCAAAGCGACCAAGAATGCAATGCCTAGGCTCCCCAGGAAACCTTCCTCATCTCCCGTATAGGCCTTTCCTTCTTTTTCATAGTAGGAAAGCATGTCATTCGTGCCAGCCACATAGCCTTTTACCGCGCCAGCCCAATGATTGTCTTTTAATGATGGGACCACTTGGTCGCGAATAGTAGGTAATCCTTCATTATCGGTGATTCTTTCTCCTGCGATGGCATCGGTCATGAGGGACCAATCCCGGCTTTCGGTCGCTATGAAGAGTTGGATATGACCGATATCTTTTTCTTTCTCATGAATTTTGTCCATCATAGCTTGGGAAATCTTCAGGGCATCACCATCCACTTTATCCGTGATGTAGACTGAAGCCCGTATGCCGTAGTGCTTTTCGATTTCCTGTAAAGAAAAAATGATTTCCTGACTTTCTTCTTTCGTTAAGATGCCATTCTTATCAGTCAGATAGGTCGCTGCCTGGCTTTTTGTCGTCATACCGAAGACCAGAAGGAGGCAAGCGATGAGGGCCATGACCATTGTCAGTATCTTTTTCATCATCTTTTCCTCCTTTTTAACTCATCCACTGGATGAGGAAAAATAGAATTGGCGTCAGTACCACAGTGACTGCCAACATATAGATGTAGGATTTTGTATTGTCATAAGGAAGGCGGCCCACCATCTTCCCTGTCTGCCCATTCATCATGAAAGTATAGGGCTTTCCTTGGTACTTAGTGGTCAGAATCCATACGGGTGCCATGGCATAAGACACGGTGTCTCCTTCCTTGGTAATAAAATGTTCCTGACATTCCGTCCGGCTATAGTCTGAAACCGTATCCTGCAGTACATCCATAGCACTTTGCTCGATACGAGCGTCGGCTCTCGGTACGGAAGCTTCGGCATCTACATCATATTTATCTGCCAAGCATCCTGTCAAGTAGGCTGGACTAAAGGGCACCATGTCATTATAATCAAAAGGCTCGATACTTTCCATGTAGGTATCATCCATCTTCTCCGAGCCGTCTACCGGAATTTTCGAGAAACTCATGTCCCCACTGCGATCGCAGCGATACACACTGGTCTCCGTGATGGTTTCATCTTCCGTATCGATGATATTGTCATTTTCTGCCCGATATTCTGCCGTGGCATGGACTTTCGAATCGAAAAGCCAGAAAGGCACATACATGGGCTGGATGCTTTCCACCCGGTTATTAGCCGTGAAGGCAGCAGGAAGCAATCGTTTCCCTTTGTAGAAATCTTTCAATGCCGCCACCGCATCTTCCTTCGTCTTTTTGAACGGAATAACGAAATCCGGCTTCAGCATGCCATCAAACTTGGACGGAAGCATGGTAGGATTGCCACAATAACAACATTCTGTAGCCATGGTATTTTCATCACTCACGATTTCTGCCCCACAGGATGAACAAGTCACTGCCCGCATATGGGCTGCTTCTTCCTGGCTCCATTCATCACCAGCAGATGCGGTATCCCACTTGGCCGCCTTCGCTTTCTCCGCCTCGATGGCCTGCTCTTGTTTCTTTGCAAATAAATTTTCAATGGTGGCAGTCTCAAACTCCGTATCACAGTACGGACAAGTCACTTTTGTACTGCCCGGCGCAAATTCCAAAGGCCCGCCGCAGTTCGGACAAGAGTAACTGACCGATGTATCAGCCATAATAATCACCTCATTTTTTATTACAGGTTGGAAAGGGTTCTTAGGGTTCTCAGGTTGTAGGGAACCGTTTTGGCAAAAAGCAATTGCGATAATACCGCTTGGCGGCAAAGGGTTCTGAGGGTTCTGAAGTGGCTTAGGTGCATTGAATGTGCAGAATGGGTTTAGGGGGAGTAAGCCCCTTCCCCAGGAAGAGGCCGGCAAGCATAGCCTCGCTGGGGGATAGGGTATATTTTTACCAGTTGTCACTTTCCCTAAAAGCTGTCGCCCTTTCTCCAAGGAGGGGCGCTGTTTATCGCCACTATGCACTGCCTAAGACCTAGCTACTGGCCACTGGCTACAGGTTTGACAAGACGCTCAGGGTTCTCCAGTTACTCAGTCTTTTCAAATGTGCCTATTACGGTAAATCTTCAATATCCGTAGGATGAACCTTTGAACCTTCGAACCCATGAACCTTTTATCTCTAGCGGTAATATTTCTTTGTTAGAAATAAGCTTTACGGCTTCGGGTTTCTAATCCCCAATCCCTAATTACTCCTAGCTATAGGTTGGAAAAGTTTCTGAAGGTTCTGAGGTGGCAGCATGCAGTTAGCCGACGCTTTTACCGCCTACTACTAACCGCTACCTATTCCCTATCCTTATCATCGAAGGGATCGCCGCACTGGGGACAGAATTTTGGGGGATGATGAGGAGCCGCCGGACGCCAGCCGCATTTATCACATTTATAGAGCGGCGCATCTTCAGGCTTCTTATTCCCACAATTCATACAGAATTTTCCTTGGTTTACGGTGCCGCAGCTGCAAGTCCAGCCCGCAGGTTGCGGTGTCTGCGGCGTCGGAGCCGGAGCGGCTACCATGGCGCCTACCTGGGGTTGCATGGGCTGGGGTGCCATCCCCATGGGTGGCTGCATTCCCATCTGCTGTGCCTGATTTCCTGCCTGTCCGTACATATTGGCGCCTACATTGCCGGCCATATTCATGCCCATGAATCCCATCATAGCGCCCATACCGCCTTGATTTCCAGCAGCTGTTCTCATAGCATCGGCGGTGGCATCAGCGATAATGCCTTGGGCCATCATGGGGTTCGACATAGTCATCCCCATCTGGGCTTTCTGAATCTTTGCTTCATCATCTTCATTGGCTTTGATGCTGTCGACACCGAAAGATACGATTTCGATACCACGCAGGTCTCTCCATTTCTTCGAGAGAATTTCATTCAGACTATCGGCGATTTCCATGGTATGGCCCACCAGCTCGGTATAGTCGATACGCATGGCGGAAATCTTGGCAAAAGCCGGCTGCAGTGCGGTGCGGAGTTCGGAACGGAGTTGACTATCCAAGGTGCTCCGGTCGAAATGGTCCTCCCCATTGCCTGCGGCCACATTGGTATAGAAAAGAAGGGGATTCGTAATGCGATAGCTATACTCCCCGAAACAGCGGAGGCGAATTAAGAGCACCTGTCCTGTCACATTATCAAAGGATTTGAAAGGCACTTCCCCAGGAGTCCCGTACTTATTTCCCATGATTTCCTTCATGTTGAAATAGTACACCCGCTGGTCCTTTCCGGTGTCTCCGCCGAAGGTAAAGCGTTCGCCCATCTTCTTGAACATATCCTTCACGCCGGTTTTCAAATCACCAGTGAAAATGGAAGGTTCCGAAGATTTGTCATAGACAAATTCCCCAGGCTCATTACACATTTCCACCACTTTCCCCTGCTCCACGATCATCATGCACTGACCGACACCGACCGCAATGCGGGAGCCATTGGAAATGATATTGTCTTCTGCCGTGGTATTTGAACTCCGTCCGAAAGAACTGGTCTTCTTCTGCCCCTTGGCTACCAGTGTATTCATGTCGAGCTGGTCGCAGAAGATAAATTCTTTCCACTGGTCGGCCAATACCCCGCCGACCGAACCGATTGCTGCTTTGATGAGACCCATAGGATTTCCTCCTTTTATAAATGAAAATGTTTATGAAATAGAAAAATTTAGAAAGGTTCATGGGTTTGAATCTATGAACCTAGGAACCTTTTAGCTCATCACGGTTTCAGGTTTCTAATCCCTAGCTACTTGTCTTCCTATCTACCAACAAACCTCTTTCACTTTCTATGCCACCTTTACCTATATCCTACTAAATTTAAAATCTGAAAACACTGTAGTAAAATACAGGATTTTAAAAGAGCCTATGAGTTTTTATAGAATTCCGGTCAACAAAAAAGCCGAGACCGTTTAGTCTCGACTTTTTTACTATCTACATACTATGATTCTGCAAGTAAACCAGCACTTTTTATAGCCATTTTCAAAATGGTGGGATTCCTGGCTACAGGCTACTGACTACGGACTACTGACTACTAAAATCCTATTACAATCCCCCACCTTGGCTCGGTGTCGGTTCTTTGGTGAAAGCATACAGCTTCTCAGTCACCCGGTTGACTTCAGCATAGAGTTTTTCTGTATCGATGGTCAAAAGTTCTTTATGGCGCATCACGGTTTTCCCGTTGATAATGACTGTATCTACATCCATAGAGTTTCCTGCATAGACGGCTAAAGACAAGCTGTCAAACCGTGGGTTCCAATGGAAACCGCTGCGATCGACCAGGATGATATCGGCTAGGCAGTTTTTTTCCAGTTTCCCCAGATTATCATAGCCCAGGCATTTCGCCCCTTCTACGGTGGCCATATCCATGGCTTCCCCAGCGGTGATAGCGAAGGGATCATAGGTATTGGCTTTATGAATGAGGGCAGAGAGGCGCATTTCGGAGAACATATCCAGTTTATTGTTACTGGAAGCACCATCAGTACCCAAGCCGACAGTGACTCCTGCTTTTCTCATTTTGGTTACGGGAGCAATGCCGGAAGCCAGTTTCAAGTTGGAACCAGGATTGTGAGCTACGCAGACATGTTTTTCTTTCATGATTTGAATGTCTTCATCGGTCACATGCACGCAATGGGCAGCCAATGTTGGCAGATCAAAGAGTCCCAGGTCATTCATCAAAGCAATGGGTGTTTTTCCATATTCTTTCAGGCAGTTTTCTACTTCTCCCTTTGTTTCGGACAGATGAATGTGAATCGGAATGTCGTATTTCTCTCCTACATCCCGTACCTGTTTGATATAGTCCGGTGGGCAGGTATATGGTGCATGAGGTCCTAACATAACTTTGAAACGGCCATCCCCTGCTCCATTCCATTTCTTGAACAATTCGATGTTTTCCTGAAGTCCAGTTTGTGCATTAGGGCTGATACCGGCCAAACCACGAGCCAGGTTGCCTCGAATACCTGCCTTATCAGCTGCTTGGGCACAGGAATCCATAAACATGTACATATCACAGAAGGCAGTGGTACCACCACGAATCATTTCCGCAAAAGCTAACATGCTTCCCCAGTAAACGATATCATCGTCCAGGTGGTCTTCTGCTGGCCAGATTTTATTCTGCAACCAATCCATCAGTTCCATGTCATCCGCATAGCTTCTAAACAGGGTCATAGCTACGTGGGTATGGGTATTGACCAAACCAGGCAATGCCAACATGCCTTTGCCATCAATAATTTCATCGCAAGTAACCTGCTCTGTATCGGCAGGAAAATCAATGATTTTGGTGTTTTCAATCAGAATATTCTGATTTTCTGTGATTGTACCATGCTGATACAGTGCTACGTTTTTAATAAGAGTTTTCATGAAATATCTCCTTGCTATGGCAATGTCATTACGTACAGGTAGCTTAGGTTGCTCAAGTAGCTCAGGTCGCTGACGTTTCTTGTATTCATAAGATAGCCTAGCATTAATCAGCTCATTCGAGGAACTTGAGAACCTTGAGCAACCTGAGTAACCTTAGTAACCTGAGAACCCTAATCCCTATTTTCTCAATCCAAGCCCAAGTATTTCTTCTGGGCTTCCGTCAAGGTATCGATGGTATATCCCATGGAGGCCAATTTAATAGAAGCTACTTTTGTATCCAATTCATGGGGCAAGGTGTAAACGGCCGGTTTCATGTCCTGTCCATGCTGGAGAAGGTAACGAGCTGCCAAGCTCTGCATAGCAAAAGAGAGATCCATGATTTCTGCTGGATGTCCATCGCCAGCAGCCAAGTTCACCAGACGGCCTTCAGCCATGAGGAAAACGGTTTTTCCATTGGGCAGCACATAGCCCTCAATATTCTTTCTTGCTTCGTAATGAGAGGTGCAGATGCGTTCCAGGTCTTTGCGGCTGACTTCACAGTCGAAATGGCCCGCATTGGCACAAATAGCACCGTCTTTCATAGAGAGGAAATGCTTTTCTGTAATGATATCAATATCGCCAGTGACAGTAAGGAAAATATCCCCTACTTTCGCTGCTTCTGCCATAGGCATGACTTCGAATCCATCCATAACAGCTTCGATGGCTTTGATGGGGTCTACTTCGGTGACGATGACATGGGCACCCAGTCCTTTGGCACGCATCGCACAACCTTTGCCGCACCAGCCATAACCAGCAATGACAGCAGTCTTTCCAGTGACAGTGAGGTTTGTGCTACGGATGATGCCATCCCAAGCAGACTGACCAGTACCATACCGGTTATCGAAGAGGTACTTGCAGTAGGAGTCATTGACTGCAATCATCGGGAATTCCAATTTCCCTTCTTTTTCCAAAATCTTCAGACGATATACGCCAGTGGTGGTTTCTTCAGAACCGCCAATCAGATTTTTCTGCGCATCTTTTCTTGTGGTGTGAAGCAGGTGAACCAGATCGCCGCCATCATCGATGATAATATGTGGCATATGATCCAAAGCTTTGTTTAGGAACATGAAATATTCTTCTTCTGTACAGCCATGCCATGCATATACAGTGACACCTTTCTTGACCAGCCCTGCTGCGATGGGGTCCTGTGTGGAAAGTGGATTGCTGCCGGTAGCAATGACATTGGCGCCCGCTGCCTGCAGGGTCAGCGCCAAATAGGCGGTCTTTGCTTCCAAATGGATAGACATAACGATGGTTTTGCCTTTGAAAGTCTGGTCTTTGATAAAGTCTTCTCGAAGAGCATTCAGGGCTGGCATAAATTTTTCAACCCACTGGATACGCTGAATGCCTTCATCAGCCAGTGTAATGTCACGAATCATGGATTCACTCATGTGTTTTAAGCTCCTTTTCATAGTTGGAAATAGAATCAATAAACGGTGGTTTCAATACCCCTTTTTCTGTAATGATACCGGCAATCAATGCAGCAGGTGTTACATCAAAGGCAGGATTGAAAACCGGGACATCTGCTGGTGCAGAATAAATGCCATTGATTTTACGTACTTCTTCTGGATTTCTTTCTTCAATGACAATGTCATCCCCTGTTTGAATAGAAAAATCAAACGTGGAGAATGGCGCAGCAATATAGAATGGAATGTGATGATACTTAGCCATCACAGCCAATCCGTAGGTACCAATTTTATTGGCTGCATCACCGTTGGCGGCAATGCGGTCTGCACCTACAATGATGGCATCGATGTGTTTCAGCTTCATTACCGACGCTGCCATATCATCGGCGATGAGGCAGCACGGGATGTGCCCCTCCATCAGTTCTGTGGCAGTCAAACGACTTCCTTGCAGCAAAGGTCTGGTTTCGTCCGCATAGACGCACTCAATTTGCCCTCTTTCGTGCAAGGTAGCGATCACGCCAAAGGCGGTGCCGATACCTGCTGTGGCCAAAGCACCAGTGTTACAATGGGTCAGGATGTGAAGATGTTTCTTTCCTTGAAATAAATCGGCCCCATTGGCACCAATAGACCGGCAAGTGTGAATATCTTCGGCTTCGATGTCCTGGGCTCTTTTTAAAAGTGCCTTTTCTACTTCACCAGAAGGGGTTTTGGCATATACATCTTCCATTTGATGCACGGCCCAAGACAAATTGACTGCTGTAGGTCTGGCGTGACAAATGAAATCACAGGCTTCTTTAAAGGAAATATCTAACGCTTCCAGACTACCTGCTTTCTTTTGACATTCTCTATATGCCAACACCACGGCATAGGCAGCAGCTACACCAATAGCGGGTGCCCCACGGACGGCCAAGATGCGAATAGCGTCTGCTACACTTTTATAGTCTTTGCAGGAAATATAGGTCAGTGTGGTAGGTAATTTTGTCTGATCTAGAAGTTTGAGACTGTCCCCTTCCCAGGAAAGAGACTGTAATGGTTGGCTCATACCTTAAAACCTCCAAATGCTTCAGCAGCATGGCGGCAATGGCAATCTTTTTCTACATCGTAGTTTTTGAACAAATGGGTCACAATGTGCATCATATTTTTGGAATTGTCGTGCATGCAATCCAGTACTTCCTGATGGGTCAATTCCTGATCAGTGATGCCAGCAGCAAAATTGGTGACCATGGAAATAGTGGCATAGCAGATTTCTGCTTCCCTTGCCAGCTGACATTCTGGTGCATTGGTCATACCTACCACATCAGCGCCCCACATCCGATAGGCTTTGATTTCTGCCGGTGTTTCAAATCGTGGGCCTTCTGTACAAATGTAAGTCCCATGAGGATGTACGGTAATTCCCTCTTTCTTACCAGCAGCCAAAACAGCCTGGCGAAGGGATTTGCAATAGGGATGTGTCATGTCTATATGGGCTACGCCGTACCGTTCTCCATCGAAGAATGTGCCGATTCTGGATTTTGTCATATCAATGAACTGGTCAATCAGAACCAATTCTCCCGGCTTATAATCAGGATTCAGAGAACCCACCGCTGTGGTGGTGATGACAGCGCCGACATCAAGCATTTTCAATGCGAAAATATTGGCACGATAGTTAATTTTATGAGGCGGAATGGTATGATGCAATCCATGACGAGCCAAGTGGATAATTTCTTTCCCTTCAAAAAATCCAGATTCATACTTGGCCTGTCCATAAGGCGTATCGATGACATGTTCCGTTACATGGTCCAAAAGTACGGGATCATACACCCCTGTGCCACCGATAAAAGCTAACTTTTTCATTGTACATAGGCTCCTTTCGCTTGATCCATCCATTTTTTCAGCGTATCTCTTGCTATGGTGTATTTCTTGTCACAATAAGGACAAATAATCTCTAAAGATTCATCTTCCAATAAATGTAGCTGTTCCGATTCAGGTAAAGATAAAAGTGTGGTTTTAATTCTTTCCTCACTGCAGGTGCAACGGAAGGAAAGCGGACCATCTTTCAATAGATCAAATTTCCCAGCTACCAGCAATTTTTGGAGAGACCCTTCTTCTTCATCGGCCAATGTGGGATTCCATTTGTCCAAATCACGGAATAGCTCCGCAAATTTCGCCATATTTCCTCCTGGCATCAGCTGTGCCAAGAATCCGGCAGAACGGACAATATCTCCGGTCGGTGTGGTTGTCACATCCAGTTTCACTGCCGATAAAGTTTGTTCCGATGTATTTAAATATTCCGTCAAGCACGCAGAAATATCTTCCTGGTGTAAATTGACCGCACTGGTGTAAGGGGTTTTCAAAAGAGAATAACGAGTCACAAATAACTGTCCCTGGGTACTGACCAAGGCTGCTTCGTGAGCACTATCACAGGGAAGCCCCAGCCCTGCTTCCGGATGATCCAGGAAACCACGGATGAATTGTCCATCGTAGGCATCGATATGGATATCTCCTAAGGGACTGCCAGTGCTCCATTTGAAAGTAATTCCTTCATGATTTTTAAAATCATTGATCAAAATGGCAGCACCAGTGAGTGCTTTGGACAAAATCATCGCAGAAAGGGGCGGCAAATGATGAATCGCTTCGGTCTCTTCAGAAGCGTGGGATGTATCAGCCACTGTAAGACGAATTCCATCAGCACTTAAATAATGTTGTATTGTATTGGTACGCAAAATCATTCACCTCGTATCATAAAATTTCAAAATAACCTTTTTTATTATAACATATGGATATACTGATATATAGTTTACTTTCATACCCACTTCAATGAATTGCGATTCACACAGAAAAACGCCTCTTTCCATGACATTTCATAGAAAGAGGCGTCCATAGTCAATTGCTTATTTTACTTCTACCAATTCGATTTTGAAATTGAGTTCCTTCCCTGCCATTTCACTGTTGGCATCGAAGGTGATGGTGTCTTCGGTCTTGTCCTTAACAACCACAGGGAAACGTCCCATGGGGCCATTTAAGAAAACTTTAGCACCAATTTCCAATTCTTCAGAGCCTGGAAGCTGCTTCTGCGGAATGGTGAAGATATTTCTTGGATCAGGCATACCATAGGCTTCTTCTGGCATGAGATGAACATTTTTGATATCTCCTACTTCCATATCTTCTACGGCTTTATCAAATCCTTTGATCATCTGACCAGCGCCGCAGGTAAATTCCAATGGCTGTCCTCTATCATAAGAGGAATCAAATTTGGTGCCATCGTTGAATGTACCTTCATAATGAACTTTGACTTTCTTGTTTAAATTGCTCATGGCTTTTCTCCTTATCATTTTTATAAACGATTTCATTATAACATATCAGACCATGATTCTACAGAAAAGGATTTACCTATTATAGTCTCTTAGTCCGATAACAACATCAAGCACAAATCGTATGGCTTAAAATATCGATGGCTTGTAATACCATATTTCCTAATCCCTAGTGCCTAGCTACCAATCCCTGATTTCCTAAACGCCTGCTCGTTGTAAGAAGGTTTCTTCATCGATGACAGGGATGTTTTTCGCTCTTGCTTTTTCCAATTTGCTTCCTGCGTCTTCCCCAGCTACTACCAAAGTGGTTTTATTGGTAATGGAACTACCGATTTGTCCGCCCTGGGCTTTGATGAGTTCGCCAGCTTCTCTACGGCCCATGCGAGACAATTTCCCCGTAAGGACCACTGTTTCTCCTTCAAAAGCGCCACCGGTCACTTCTTCTACCACTTCATCCATAAGGACGCCAGCATTTCTGAGCTTATCTAGGACCATCAGGTTCTTCATATCGTGGAGATAGTCATAGAGACTGCCTGCAATGACTTTGCCAATGCCTTCTGTTTCCTGAATGTCACTGGCACTTGCTTCTTGCAAGGCTTGCATGGTGTGGTATCTTTGGGCGATCAATTCTGCCCCTTTGGCGCCAAGGAAACGAACGCCCAGACCGAAGAGGAGTTTTGCCATGCCGCGTTCTTTGCTGTTGGCAATGGCAGCTACCAAGTTGGAAGCACTTTTTTCTCCCATTCGTTCAATCTGTTCGATGTCTTCTGTTTTTAGCGTATAGAAATCAGTTGGATCAGACACTAGGTGGTAGGCCAAAAGGCTATCCACCACAGAAGGGCCTAGTCCTTCGATATTCATAGCATCCCGGGAAGCGAAGTGAATGAGTTTTTCTCTGACTACACCGCCACATTCTGGATTGGTACAGCGATAAGCCGCTTCTCCTTCTACTCTGGAAACAGGACCGCCGCAGACTGGGCAGGTCGTAGGCATTTCAAAGGGCTTTTCTTCCCCATTTCGTTTCTCTTTCAGTACGGTAGCAATTTCCGGGATGATTTCTCCTGCTTTATAAATTTTGACATAATCGCCTTGACGGATATCTTTTTCTCGGATGAAATCCAAGTTATGCAAGGTGGCACGCTTCACTGTAGTTCCTGCTAAATGAACCGGTGTCAAATCAGCCGATGGCGTTAAGACGCCTGTGCGTCCCATAGTGACCACAATTTTTTCAATCCGCGTTTCGGCTTCTTCCGGCGGATATTTGTAGGCCATGGCCCATTTGGGATCTTTTACAGTAGCACCCAATTGATTTTGCTGGGCAAAACTATTGACTTTGATAACCATGCCGTCAGTGTCATATCCTAAGTCATGACGCTTTACTTCCCAGGCATTAACACCGGTGATGACCCCTTCAATGGAATCCCATTTCTTATAATTCGGATTGACTTGGAAGTGGAATGTAGAAAGTAGCTGCAGCAGTTCTTCCTGGGACTTGATTTCTAATCCTTCCACTTCTCCAATGGCATAAGCGAAAAAAGCCAGATTGCGGGACGCTGTCACATGGGGATCCAACTGTCTGAGAGAGCCGGCGGCGGCATTGCGGCAATTGGCAAAAGGCATGATGCCTGCTTCATCTCTGGCTTCGTTTAAGGCAATGAAACTCTTCCTCGGCATGTACACTTCGCCTCGAATTTCCATGTAGGGCGGTGCATTTTCAATGTAGAGCGGAATGGTGTGAATGGTTTTTACATTGGATGTCACATCTTCCCCTACACGTCCGTCACCACGGGTCAGTCCCTGCACTAGGGTGCCATTTTCATAAATAAGATTCATTGATAGACCATCGATTTTCAGCTCTGTGATGTATTCCACATGGTCTACGCCAAGCCCCGTTTTGACCCGTTGGTCAAATTCGCGAAGTTCTTCCGCACTGAAAGCATTGGACAGAGACAACATAGGTTTTCTGAAACGAACCTTTTGAAAATCATCCGATGCTTTGGCTCCCACACGCTGGGTTGGAGAATCGGGGGTCACCAATTCAGGATAGGCCTTCTCCAAATCCACCAGCTGTCGGTACATATGGTCAAATTCATAGTCCGTAATCTCCGGCCGGTCCAGCACATAGTACAAATAGCTATGATGCCGGAGTTCCTTCTTTAGCTTCTCTGCTTGTTCTTTTATTTCTTCTGAAACCATCATTTTCCTCTTGTTAATCTAGGGAAACTCGGATTTAATCATAGTTTTCCTAACAATGTAAAGAAAATCTGAATCATTAAAGTAAGACGTGAGAAATACGAAATAGTGGTTGCCTGGCGCCATTCATATAACCAGGCTTTTTCTATTTTCTAATTTTCGGTGCCCTATTCATTGATGCGCCGCACTTTCATTTCTCACTTCTCACTTCTAACTTGTCACTTCTCACTGCTCTTTTGTAATTGGTGCAAAGGCGACCATGACCTGGCGAATCTTATTTCCTGGAAATTCAATTTTCAGCATCATTTTTGTATCTTTACCGATGACGGCAACGACTTTGCCTTTTCCCCACATGGTATGGCAGGCAATGTCTCCTACTTTCCAATCATAGCGTGCTTTGACACTGCTCTTCTTAGGTTTATTCACTACCATGGTTTCTGACAGGGCCAATCGACTTCTTTGCTCATTTTTCCGCCGCTGCATCATTTGCTGGTGCTGTTTCTCTGCATCAGTCACGATAGGATCCATCAAGTCAGCTGGAATTTCTTCCAGGAAACGGCTGGGGATGTAAGGTTTCATCTGACCATACATGGTGCGCATATGGGCGTTAGATAAATAGAGCTCCTCCTTGGCGCGGGTGATGGCTACATAGCAAAGGCGGCGTTCTTCTTCCAAAGCAGCTTCATCCATCAGAGAACGAACACCGGGGAAAATACCTTCGTCCATGCCGGGCAAAAATACCAGTGGGAATTCCAATCCTTTGGCACTATGGATAGTCATGAGGGTGACCCGGTCGTCTTCTCCTTGATAATTATCCACATCATTGACCAAAGCCACTTTTTCCAAAAATTCAGGCAGTCCGCCATCAGGTTGTTCCTCTGTGAAATCTTTGGCTACAGAAAGAAGTTCCCCTAAGTTTTCTTCTCGGCTTTGGGCTTGCGGGTCTTTGCTTTCATGGAGTTGGTCCACATACTTTGTATCGGTCATGATTTTTTGAATCAATTCAAAGACGTTCATTTCCGAAGATGCATTGAGAAATTCAAAAATCATAGCAGAGAATTTTTGTAATTTCTGTTGGGTAGCGGAAGAAATAGAACTGCCTTCTACACCCATGATGCCTTCAAACATGGACATGCCGCCTTCATTGGCATAGTCCATCAATTTTTGCACCGTAGTAGCACCGATACCTCGTTTTGGCACGTTGATAATGCGAGCCAGACTGATATTATCTCTGAAGTTATTAATCACCTTCAGATAGGCCAGCATGTCTCTGATTTCTGCACGATCATAGAAACGTGTGCCGCCCACCATGGTATAACCGATGCCTTTTCTGACCAAACTTTCTTCAATCACGCGAGACTGGGCATTCATACGATACAATACAGCCATATCTCCATAGGGACGATGATTCACATCATGTTCTTTTTTCATGGTGTTGATAATGAATTCTGCTTCGCTGTGTTCGTCCTGGGCGGTGTAATGTTTCAGATGGCTGCCGGTATTGTTTTCCGTCCAAAGACGCTTAGAGGGACGGTCCGGGTTATTCTGAATTACCGCATTGGCCGCATCCAGAATGACTTGGGTAGAGCGGTAATTTTGTTCCAGTTTGATGACCTTGGCCTGTGGATAGTCCTTTTGGAAATCCATGATATTTCTAAGGTCTGCGCCACGCCAGGAATAAATACTCTGGTCCGCATCACCGACGACGCAAATGTTTTGTGTTTTGCCAGCAATATATTTGGCCATCAGGTACTGTGCATGGTTGGTATCCTGGTATTCGTCAATCAAAATATAATGGAACCGGTCCTGCCAACGCTTGCGAATGGTTTCTACGGACAACAGTTTTGTGGTAATGAAAAGCAAATCATCAAAATCCAGGGCATTGTTTTCCTTCATGTGTTTATCATACAGATCGTACACATCGGCCACTTTCTGGGCAAAGAAATTATTTCCTGCATGAGCACGGAATTCTTTTGGTCCAATGAGCTGGTTTTTCGCATTGGAAATATGGTTCTGCATGGCATTGGGCTGGAAAGTTTTATCATCTAGATTGAGTTCTTTCAGTACATTTTTTACCAATGTCTTGGAATCATCAGAATCATAAATGGTGAACCGATCCGTATATGGTGGATAACTTCCAATTTCCCGCCGTAAGAATCGGGCACCAAAAGAATGGAAGGTGTACATCCAAATTTTTTCTGCCTGAGGTCCTACGAGACTGCTAATACGTTCCCGCATTTCCTGGGCTGCTTTGTTGGTAAAGGTAATCGCCAGAATTTCTCCCGGATAAATTCCCTGTTCTAGCATGTAAGCGATGCGGCAAGTCAAAGCCTTCGTCTTGCCAGACCCTGCGCCGGCCATAATGAGAACCGGGCCTTCGGTGGTCATTACCGCTTCCTTCTGCCTGGGATTCAGGGTATCTAAGTAATTGTTCATTAAACCTCCTACTATGGTAATGGTGTTTCATTAAGCGAAATATGGGATGATCTCTTTTGAGGCAAGGTTTCTCAGGTTGCTCAGGATTCTTAAGTTTCTCAGGTTCC
>SAMEA104315425__coassemble_648_pt1 | contig 27503 bp, 7 predicted proteins | sample SAMEA104315425__metabat2_low_PE_033 | metagenome-assembled genome bin SAMEA104315425 (sample SAMEA104315425) | gut metagenome | biome: Monkey gut; feature: monkey-associated habitat; material: faeces | place: China | collected 2013
CGGCTCCACCGGTTCCCCCATCTCAGATGGGGGCTTGCTTTTCTTTTCCAGTCACACTGATGATAAACTACCGCTTACGCTTTTACGAGCACCTTTTCAATGGACGCAATATACATGGTATGGAAATTGCCTGCTTCTTTGCCATCATACCAGCGTTTTTCCATATCCTTGTCCAGGAATGTGGTTCCATCCAGTTTCGTTTCCAGCATCTTCTTGCATACCAGAATCACATCTGCTTCTGCTACCCCGGCGGTACCATCTACCGCATAGGGATGAAGGCCGGTGGCTTCCCATTTGTCTCCGTCATGGCCAGAGTGAGAGCCCATGTAGCCCATTTCCTTTTTGAAAGATTCTGGAAGAGCGGATACGGTGAATGTGTCATGGCTATCGATAAATTCCTTGGTGCAACGATTCTGACGGATGTACACAGTCACCGCATCCTTGCCCCACCATACACCCATGCCGCCCCAGCTAACAGTCATGGTATTGGACTTCTTTTCATCTCCAGCAGTGACCAAGAACCAGCCCTTGCCGATCTGGGTAAATGGATTCCAAGTGAGTTCTTCCGGTTTAATTTCTTTAAGCATAGTGATTGCCTCCTTCGTTTCTGTGTCTGTATTATAACATAGAGATTTTGTTGATGGTTATTGGTTGTTTGGTTTATCCGCCAAAGTCTACCGTGTCTATTGTCACCAAAATAAAGCCTTACTGGGTTTAGGTTTAAGGTTTGGAATGAAATAAAACCTTAAACCAATGCCACTTTCTTTTAGTGAAAATTGTAGAAGCTATGCTCGGAGAATAAACCAACAACAAACAACCATCAACTAACAACATTCCCATGAAATAGTATACGTTTTACGCTATAATAATAAAAACAAAAATGCAGCGCTTTTTATTTGATGCGCCGCCACCTACACTCCTCATTCCTAACTCCTCATTCCTCATTGCTTCTAAGAGAGGTGATTCCCATGACCCACCAAACCCAGGAATACTGGTGCAAAGAAGCCGTTCGTATTTCTGAAATGATGATTCACGGTTTCTACGAAAAAAGCATCCATCCCAAAGATCTCCCCTGCTGGATTTCAGAAAAAAGTTTCAGTTGGATTGGTGCGGCAGAAGGAGAAATCTACCATTCCTTAGAAGAAGCACTCGTCGCCTATAGCCACCAGCGAGACATGAAAGAAGTGCCCCTCATCCATGTAGGTAAAGGAAAATACACTGCCCAGGCCATCACAGACTATGTGTACCTAGTTATTTGCGAAGTGCCCCTTACCACCCCGCCGGAAAGCGGACTGGTTCTGTCAGAAAACCAACGCTGCACCATGGTGTATCATGTGGAAAAAGGACAATTGAAAATCGTTCACATCCATACCTCCAACCCATGGACATCGATGAAACAAGAAGGGCAATTCCCCAAGATTGCTGGACGCACCAACTACGAATACATGCAACAACTGGTAGCCGATAAAAACTTACAGCATTTCCCTGATTTATCGGATCGGCAAAAACTTATCCTGGAACTCCTGTCTCAAGGGAAAACATACGCTGCAATTGCAGAGGCACTCTCTATTTCCCCTCGCACCGTCCGCTACCACGTCGGAGAATTGTGCCACAAATTTCACGTCACTAACAAAGCCGAACTGCTAGCTCTTTCAGGAAAGAAATGGAAGTAACAAGTACTTATTCACCACTTTCAGCACCTATGTAGTGGATGCTCAATCATTCACTAAGTTAAGGATTTGCGTTAGTAGGTATGATTCCGCTATTGGTTACAAGGTTCTGAGGGTACTAAAGGTTCTGAAGGTTCTGACTCCATTGAAAATCTCACAATTTTTTCAGAGCCAGAACCTTTTGATATCTAATGCATCACTATAATTCACCAGCCATACCATCGCTACAGAACCCTATTTCCTAAGGCCTAGCTACTAATCCCTAATCCCCATAGGAAAAGCCGTATGAAAAGATCTCTCTTCTCATACGGCTTTTCCTATTCTCAGTCACAAGTCACCAATCACAAAGAAAAATAAGTATACACGTCATCACCTTACAGACTCTCTAAGAGCGATTTTTGCATTTACAGAGCCTGTAAGAACAAAGTTTTTGTAAACGCTTGATTTTTCATCTCACATCGTGTATGATGAGGTCAAGGCAAAGGTCAGAAGACCATAGCGCACGGCGCCGATCAAAAAAACGCTGTGGGGATAGGACCTGCAAGTTGCCTACGGATGACGAATCCATAAGAGCTCCGGCTGGACACAGCCGCTCAACCGGGTGAAGTTCCCTAGCTTCACTGATGTAAAACTTAATAAGAAAGTTGGCAAATTCCGAAAGGAATTTGATCCTGACGCAGGTGAAATCCCGCAGCGAAAACAAAGAGAACCAGGCATTACATTCGGGCTCGTAGTGCCAAGGTCCCCCCCCCTGTTTTTGCTGTGGGATTTTTGTGTTTGTTACAGGTTTCTCAAGTTACTTAGGTTACTCAAGCTGCTCAGGTTTCTCGAATGTGCCTATAGACGCTAGCGTCATTATCTACGCAGAATCACCTTTTAGTGTAACGGTTCTAAGGGTTCTGAAGGTTCTCACGATCCTCAAATGAGATGATAACGCTAGCATTTATTGGCACATTCGAGAAACCTGAGCAACTTTAGAAGCCTTAGTAACCTGAGGACCCTTAGAAACTTGAGCAACCTGTCACCACTAGCGGAATCATACTTACTAACGCAAATCCTTAACTTAACAGCAGTGCCTTAAAAATAAAAAGACTGCGTAACCATGATTTGATTCATGATTACGCAGTCTTTTTATGTTGTCAAAGAGTTAGGAAAATGCCGATTTCATCAATATTTTCCTAATCCCTAGGGCCTGGTGTACTGTATTATTGATATATAAGCAAATCACCGTTTTATCAAAATGATAGGTTTAGGGGTTACATTCCGAGTCCCATATTCAAACAAAGCAATACTTGAAACCCTCATTGGGTTAAGGTTTATATCTATCACTAATCTCTAAACTAATTTACTTTTTATAAAAAAGAGGGTATTGGGGCGCTTCCAAATTTTGTGCGCCCCTTCCACCACTCCTCACTACGCACTCCTCACTACGCACTTTTCAGCGAAAGCGAATTAAGTCCATACACTAGCTGCTCACCCCTAAAAATCCAGTCCCCAAAACGATAACCTACTTCACCGTCTGATAAGACTCTCTATCGGTAATGGGTGCAAAGAAAATTTCACGATTTCTATCCTGTCCTTCTCTTTCTTCCCTTTCCCGTGCATCATCGCCCAGAGAATCATTGCCATAGAGACTCTTATTCATCACAGACGTAGCCGTCTCAGGGAAACGCTGCCCGTTCAGAGTGATACCATTTCGTACATCGGTGAACCGTCTGTCACTGGTGATATCCTGCCCATTTACAAAGAGACGACCAATGCCTTCAGCCACTGGGCGAGATGGATTTTTATCCAACCGAATCGTCACCTTATCAGTTGCCATCACGCTGTCCCCACCAAGGGCGGTATTTTCCAGACCAATGCGATCCTTGCCGGTGAAATTCAGATGTTCCACCTGACTATCCTTCAGAATCACATCCCCATCAGACGTGGTATGAATGCCCGCATAGCGCGACTGTGTCGTACCCTCTTTGCCAGTGACGGTCACATCCAACCGGTCCGCATCACTTGTCAAATCATCGATACCGATATGATCGGCAGAAATAGTCAGCCCTGCAGGGGTCTTGGTATTTCCAGATGTCCCCACCTGGATGGTATCTGCTTCCACCGTTCCTGCTTTGAGAGACATATTTCCTGTAGAAGAAACCAGACTCGCACTGCCTTTCTTCGATACATCGAAATCATGGCCTTTACCTTCACCGGTGATGAGACTTCCCCCATTGCCGCTACCAGAAACCATGCCAGCAGACTGCGACGTATCTACGCCAGTGAGTTTATTTACCGTTTCCTTATCAGAAATACGAATGCTGTCACCAGCAGTCAAATCGATATCTCCGGCAGAAATACTTGCATCCTTTGCGGTTGCTTCGATATTGCCTTCTTCTGCGGTTGCTTTCAAGCTAACCGACTGGGACTGACGAAGTTTCACATTCTTCTTGACATTGATAGAAAGGGCCTTTTCAATGTCCAAAATGTCTGCACTCACATCGCCTGCCAGAGAAGTCAATTCAGCGTTACCAGTAGCCGAAGTTAGCTTGCCAATCACCATATTGTCATAACTGGTCATGGTTGTATTGGCATTGCTGGAAATAGACTCCGCCTTCAACGTACCTGCCGTTGCTGTCATATTCACATCATTGGCCGACTTGATGGTTCCTGTGGTTACATCTTTGACCGCTGTCAGTTTCATATCGCCGGTCTTGCTGGTCAATGTTGTCCCTGTGATAGAGCCAGTGCCTTTGGCGATTGCTTCAAGCGCACCTGCTTCTACCGTCTCCAGTTTCATATCATTGCCGCTTTCCAGCGTTGCGTCACCTTCGGCAGTCAGGCTCCCGGTGATGGTCAAATCATTACCACTTATCAGGTTCGCCTCTTGTTTAGCACTAGCGGTTGCCACAAAAATATCTTTTCCAGCGTTGATGATCACATCGCCAGCGGTGCTCGTCAAGGAATTGCTATGAACAGAGCCTGCCGCATTGATATCAATCGTGCCAGCCGTGACATTTGTCAGAATTGCTTCCCCTTCACCATCACTCTTGATCTTTGCCTCTTTCACTGCCTGGATGGTATCTACTGTAAGTCCACCTTTCGCAGTAACCGTAACGTTACCTGCGTTGGAAATCAGATTTCCGCCAGAAATAGTGCTGTTGGCATCCGCATCGTTGTAAGATACATCACCAGCTTCGGATGTATAGGTTCCACCAGAGATGGTCTTGTTGTTGGTGATAGAAATATTATTCTTCGCCGTCATTGTGCCGCCGGAGATAGTTCCGTTATTTGTAAGTTTCAATGCATCGTTGGTAGATGTCATTGTGCCATCGGAAATGGTGCCATCATTGGTTATCGTCAGCGTATTGCCCGCCGTGATAGTTCCACCATCGATGGTCGAGCGGTTATCCACGCCTACAGTGCCACCTGTAAAGGTGCCGCCGGAAATCGTACCTGCCGGTGCCGATGGGCTTTCGTGCTTCGGTGCATTGTAGATGGTCATAGAATCACTGCCAGTGAAAGTACCACCAGCAATATGACCACGGTTCGTAATCGTTGCCGTCTTGGCTTCGATATTGGTTTCCGTGCCTTCTTTCAACTCGCCGAAAATGGTCACATTGGCATTATCCAAACCTTTAGCCGTAATGCTTCCAATCTCATCCGCATGTCCGGTCACTTTCATACCCAAAGAATTGGATTTACCCGCACCTTTCACATCTGTGGCATTTTCAATGGTGATATTTTCGCCTTCCACATTGAGATAGGTGGTACCGGTTTCTTCATCGTTCGCATCATTGCCATCTTCTGCTACCAAGCCATGTTTGTTCAGATTGAGTTTCACATCGCCTTCGGAAGCATAGATGGTATGGATGACCAGATCGCCGTCATTTCCATTGGTGAGTTCCACTCCATCTTTCGCTCTGGCCGTGAGAACGCCGCCTTTGACGGTAGTCCCAGAAATGGCACCATCGCCAGATTCCAGAACCACCTGTCCTGCCGCATCAATCGTGGCACCGGTTACATTGCCAGATGCTTTGAGACGAAGTTCCCCACCGGAGGTAAAGGTACTACCAGAATTGACAGCGCCTTCGCTGACGAGATAAATCGAACCATTTCTAGCTTCCGCTTTCATGGTGCCTTTGGCTTCTGCATCGATAGAACGGACGGAGCTGACAGTGACCTGATTGGTGGTTTTGTCGAAATTGAAGTCGCCACGTTCTGCACCAGCCAATGCCAGCAAATCTTCTGCAGTCAGATTTCCAATCTTATCATCACTCAAGTCAATCACGCGACCGGTTTCTTTCTTACCGATATCACCGCTAACTTCTTTGCCAGTGGTTGTATCTTTGAGACCGCCTTTCGCAATCAAGCTGACATTATTGCCTGATACGTGAGGCGTACCTTTGATGTTGGTATTGGTATCTGTGATACCTTCTTTGATGCCACCAGGTGCAAAGGTAACGAGCAAGTCTTTGGCAGACTTGGAAGAACCAACCAATACGGACGCCATTTCATCCTGGGTCAAGAATTTATCGCCTTTGAGATTGTCTTTCGTGAGCGATGCCTTGCCGTAGGAATCATTCAACCCAGCTGCAGTCGTTGCCCCATCAAGGTAAGCATTGGCTGCTGCATCCGTCCAGGTATCCGCCCCTTCTCTAGCCAATTCCTGCATTGTCCGTACAGACCTATTGAGGCTTGTCACTTCTTCTGTGGTCAGCTTGCCACCATTCTTTGCTTTTTCATGCAAGGTTTCATAGTTGGCTTTTGCAGCGTTATATTTGCTAGCCTTTGTATTCATATCATTGACATACGCATTGGCTTTATCTACGCCCTCTTCGATGCCCTTGATATAGCCTTGTACGCCTGCTTTCTCCACTGGATTTGTGCAGTCTTTATATTTCTTCTGCACGGCAGATACCAACATGTCTTTCTGACGGTTGATGGTTTCTTCACTGCCTTCTAAAACCGCTGCATTGGCCCAAGCCAACAGTTTGGCCTTGGCGGGTTCGTCGGTCACATCTTCAAAGTTGTTATCAATGAAGCTGCCATCAGTGGTGAGGCTTACATCGCCAGACGTAGAAATGACGCTATCCAAGTAGAGATCGCCACCGGTATTGGTGATAGAAATATTTCCATCAGCAGAGGCTTTAAGTCCATAGTCCTTACCACTCTTCTGTCCTGCCTGGATGTCAAAGCTGCCATCCTCTTCACCGGTGATACCGCCCATGCCAGCAGAAAGTTCGATGCGATTGGCCTTCACCGTAGCTCCAGATTTCTGTTTCATGCCGTTGTCTACAGCCAGTGAAACCTTGTCCTTCGCGGTGATGGTTCCCACAGAAACTCCATCCTTGGCAGAGGACTTCACTAAGAAGCTGCCATTCACAGCACTACCGGAAATATCGGTTGCATTGGTCAGGATAGACTGGTCCTGACTTCCCACACTGCCAGAAGCGGCTGTCATGTTCAGATTTCCTGTATTGATAAAGCCGTTCTTATTTTGGGTAATCGATGCCCCGCTAATGGTGGTAGTCCCGCTGATATTAGACAGTGTCCCAGAAATTAAAACATTGCCGTTACCGCCACTGACACCAATAGTTCCGCCATTTTCATGACCATTGAAGCCAATACCAATGTCATGGCTGGCATTCATTTCATACTGCTTATAGGTGGTCTTACCGTCTCGGATCACCATCCGGATATCATATTTCTTCGTCGTTCCCAAGGTATACCACTGGCGCTTGGCTTTATAGGAATAATCAATCATATCCGAGGTATTGGTCACGGTCCAGCTCTTTGTCTGTCCATTTCCGATGCTGATATTGGTACCATCTGCAGCCGTTCTATTGGTTGAGCCAGAAATGAAAGTGCCATCGACCAACGAATTTTCATTGCCCGTTACGGTATTGGTAATTTTCGCCCCCATAGCCAGCAGTTCATCTCTGGTCGGTGCTTTGTTACTGATACCCCACCAATCCAATTTGGTACCATGGTATTCATAGGTATTTGTCACCGTCGAATCTTTTCCAGTCTGGAATACATAATGCTGGTCACCAGTTGGCTTGTAGGTCGCATCACCCTTCACATCCGATATGGTCCCATCGGTCCACTGGTCGTTCTGGTACTGCTGTACTTTCATCTGAATGGTACCATCTTTTCTGGTATAGGTGGTCTTTCGGCTTGGCGTACCATCGGTGGGCGACAGATCCGTGATTTCAATGACCCCTTCTACGCCTTCTCCTGTGTTCAGACCTTTCAGTTCCAAATCATACTTGGAATTGTTCTTAATCTGGATATCTCCATACCCATCCAGTGCTTCAATTCGTGCTTTGGACGTATCGTTGGTGGTATTGATGACAGTCCCTACGATGGACACTTTTCCGCCATGGACTTCTAAGCCACTTACAATCATCCGTCCTGTAGCGGGATCATAAGTCAGATTATCTGCCATATTGCTGGATGCATCCACATCCACATAGATGGTATGGGTTTGTCCAATGGTTTTTGCCTCTTTCAACGTAATGATTGTCTTTGTTGTTCCATTTTTCAGATAGTAGAATGTCGGATTTTCTGGAATTTCCAATTTCCAGTCTGCGATGCCACTTTGAATCTTAGAATTGATATTCACATACCGGGCACTGATGAAAATATTACCATTGGCCAGGATTCCATTTCCCAGTTTTTCATTTGGCACATAGCCATCGTTGCCTTTGACGAAAGGATCGCCACCTACATTGGTAATGCGATTGCTGTATCCCTGGATGAAGTCCCCATTCTTTGCAGTGAGATCTACGCTACCAGCCACAATATTTCCCTGGTTATAGATATCCCCAGAGGTACTGGTCATGGAAACTTTACCACGGCTATTGTAAATGGTTTTTCCTGTACTCAAGGTCAGATTGGGGGCACTGTACCTTGGAGAGTGTCCAATCACGTTGCCTTTGTCATCTGTGATTTCATCCAAATATTTGTCTTCTATGGGATTGAATGTGCTGGAAATTTTGACCGTGGAATCTGCGGTCTGGTTGCCATCACTCAAATGCAGGTCCCCTACTTGGGTACCACTCTTCAATGCATTGCCATTGAGGAAGAATGAACCACCTTGTGAAATCTGCCCATTCTTGACTTGTCCCATGACTTTGATATCACCCACTACCAGGTTGTTTGGTGAATTGTTGGTAATGGTTACTTCCGCATCCCCATGGGCGGTGAGATTACCACCGCCAGTGATGTTGGAACCTTCTAAGTAAATATCACCCAACTGGGCAACCGTATCTTCGATAGTCACATCACGAGTCATGTGCGGATAGGCTTTGGTATGAAGCAACGTATAGGTCTTTCCGTTATAGGTGTACTGCCCATTGACATATTCTTTGCCATCTTTGGCATAGAATTTGCCATCCCGTTCTTCCCCATTTTTCAAGAAATCCTCGGTAGCTGCAATCTGTGCTTTCAACGCTTCAATACTATCCCCGACAGATTCCGCGGAATTGGCGTAGGCTTTTTGCTGCTCTGCTAACTTGTTGTAGTCTTCCGTTATTTTCGCCTTATTAGTATCGGTCAAATTCCATGGATCATAGCCGGCATCTTTCGTGTAGCCAGCTGCTGCCACCTGATCTTCATAGGCTTTCTTTGCACTGTTTGCAGCTGCATTTTGGGTATCTAATGCTTCCTTCTTCTTTGTCAAAGCAGCCGTTGACTCCGTAAAGTTTTTCTCGGCTGCCTGGTAGGCTTTTACCGTATCATCTCCCTTATTCTGTTCAATATACGACTTAAACATCTCATCTGTCAGCAAGCTATCATTGCCGGGTTGTGGCGACTGCGATGATTTGATTTGTTCTTCCAAGGCCGTTTTAGCTGCATTGTATGCGGTTTCTGCCTGTGTATTGGCAGTATTTGCGGCATCATATGCAGTTTGTGCTTCATTGGCCGCCGTTTGCGCTTTTGTGTAATCCTCATGCTTGGTTTGCATGGCAGCCATAGCTTCCTGTTTCCCAGAAGCAGCCTTTTGATCTTTCTTGATGGCATTCATTACCGCATCCTTGGCACCTTCCATTCCTTTTAGCATATTCTTGGTGTCTTCCAGTTCTGTCGTTGTGCCCGGATCAATTTCTACAAATGTATCGCCTTCTCGATATCCCAATCCCTGTTCAATCATTTTCGCTTCAATGAAAGCAATTTCTGCTTCGTAAGACGCTGCTGCGGCCGCATCACCTTTGTGGTCCGCCAACTGGGCCCGCAAATCTTTCAATCGCTTCGACAAGGTTTCCGACGATTGCTTCATGCCACTGACAGAATAGGAAATATCACCGGTGGTGGTGATTTCGGTTTCCCAGGTACCGTTATTGTCTTTTCCACCAATGGTGATGGTTTTATTTCTATGGATGCCCGTTTCTGCAGTACCACTGATATGGGCATTGGCTTTGGTGTCCACAGAGGATTTACCAATGGTGCCCCCTTCGGAGCCAAAGGCTTCTGCCACTGCATTGACCCAATCCTTCACTTCGCCGTGACCACACGCTTTGGTTTCTCCTGCATTGGACTGGAGATAAATATCCCGGTCACTTTGGATGTTTCCGCTCATGGTCAGCTGGGAAGTGCTGTCAATCTTTGCATAGGGGTCTTTCTTAGAAGAAATCGGAATGGCAGTGGCATTCAGGATGTCACTCTGGGCTTCCACCTTGAGATCGCTCGCTTTGCCCTGGGCATTTCTTCCGGCTGCCACGCGGATATCCCCTTTGGCAGTTTCCGCTTTGCCGGCAAACGAAGTAGTTGTTGTTCCGTTGTAGGTCACATCGTTTTCTGTGCCTGCATAGCCGGCCGCACCGTATACGTCCACCAGTGCTTTGCCAACCAAGTTGGCATCATTGGAGCTGGTGACAGTAATGGAACCGCCGCGATAGGATTTCTTTCCGTTTCCTTCTGTATTGAAAGTTTTGGTATTCGTTCCTTTGATGGCTTCCGTATCACCAGCATCTAAGGTAGAACCGGTTCCCACTGTAGTGGTGGTGTCTGCTTTTACGGTATGTTCATTCTTGATGTGTGCCGCTTTGATGGCTGCACCGGTCTTGATGGAATTGTCATCCGTGGAAGTCACATCACTATGAGCACCAATGGTGATGGCATTCTTGTCATAGACAGTCTTACCCTCTTCGGTAGGCTCTACCGCACTGGCTTTGATGGTGACTTTGTCTCCTACTTTAGTATTGGTGGTATGGGTGATATCGGTTTTATTTTTGATACCGCTACCACCTGCTAAGGAAGCGCCCGCACTTAGCGCTTTTTGCACCTTTTCGGTCTGATTTTCTGCCTGAATGGTCGTTTCATCGGTGGTCGTGATGGTACTGTTATTTCCTACGCTGACATTGACTTTGGAATTTTCCGTATAGGAAGTTTCTCCGCCATCCCCGCTAGCCAATCCCGCCGAGACGGATTCCATGCGAAGTTCCGATTTACTTTGGTGATCCGCCGAAATATCCGCGGTTTTAGCCTTGATGGTCACGCCGGAGCCGATGATTGCTTCTGTCTCATGCTGTACGTTCACATTTACACTAGCCACAGCACCAGAATAGACACCACCGCTACCAGCGATGGCGTGGGCTTTGATGGTATTTCCATCGCTTGCCATTTTGGCCTGCATTGCCAAATCTCCATCAGCTAGCAGAGATGTACCATTCCCTACAGACACTTTCGCGGTATCTTTTGATGTAACATTCGCTATGGTTGCTCCCACACCAGCCAGACCCAAAGCGGCTGATGTCGCCACCGCAGACAGTTTCGGGGTATTGGTGGCGGTGATAGAAATATTTCCTTTATCCGCTGCCTTGCCTTTCTGGGCAGACAGTTTTTCTCCTTTTCCGATAAAAGACTTGGCATCCACATCAGAGGTCATGAATACCCCTGTCCCCGTACCAGAAACGCCACCGGCTGCAGCACCGATCGCCATAGCATCCATGGTGGTATTGGCCGTACTGGAAACAATGATATCTCCGTCTGTGGCCGTTACGCCTTCCGTCTCGCTATTGGTTGCATTTTCATCCCCGATGCCTGCTTCGGATGTGCCGTGTACTTCTGCATTGATGACAGCTCCGTTGACTGCACCGGCAAGGCCTACCGACGCACCAGCCAGGTTGGAATCCAATGTACGATTGTTTTCTGCTGTAACAGATACACTCTTTGCATTGATGCCTTTTGTCGCTCCCACGAGCGCAGAGACGTGGCTAGTATCTCTCCAGGTCTGTACCGTTCCTTGACCAGATACACCGCCGGAAACAGACGCACCGGTGATGATATTATCCATGCGATGATTGGACAATGCATTAACGCTCAAATGTCCTGCAGCAGTCATTTTTGCCGCTTTTTCGATTAGTGCTTTCGTCTGGGTATCGGTATTTACCACGCTGACAGAAGCGCCAGCGCTAGCAAACGCACTGCCAGCGATGCTGCTCATGTAGTTATTGACATGGACCGTATCTTCTGCTTTGACAGTGATATCTCCGCCAGCATCGATAGTAGTCTTTTCGCCGATTTTTGCTAAGGTTCCTTTTTCACCCGTTGTCGGCGCTACACTCTCATAATTAGCATTTTTCAAACTGCTATTGACATCAGAAAGTGCCCCGGTCTTTCCGTCATAAGCTTTCATGGCATCCTTGGTTTTGGACTTATTCAGCTGTCCATTCACCCATGTATCGAAATCGCTACCATTCAGCAGATCCTTCTGGTCTTCTTCCTTCATGGTGCTACCGATGTTGTAGATAGAAATACTGCCAGAGAGACCTACTGCGCCAACGGAGGCCGCATAGGCATGAGATGTGATATCTCCCATATCGTCTTTGGCCTGTACATTGACATTTTTATTGGTGGATACGGTATTGCCATTTCCCAAGTACGCATTGGTCTGGGTTTTGATATTGGCTACATCGACAGCAGCTCCGCCGGATGCACCGCCACTGACCGCAGCACTTCCTACGGCGCTGGTCATTTTCAACGTATGACCTGTATCGATAGTGATATCTCCACCATAGCGGCCATTATTTTTATTAGTCTGATTGATGGCTACGTTGCTATTGGTGTATGCCTTTGTGATGGCTTCCAGGTTCATCACATTGACCGCCCCAGCCAATCCCGCATAGAGACCGCCAGCGGCCTGGACAGATACGTTATCGATGTTTTCTGTATTTTGGGCATTCAAAGTGATCTGGCCTGTAGAGTCCAGTTTTGCATTATCATCCACATAGGCTTCGGTGTCTTTGGTGATATTCGATACAGCTACAGAGACACCGGCACCGCCACCAGAAATACCGATAGCTACCCCGCCGTTGCCACCATGGAGATCGGTGGCATCCGATGCGGTGATAGAAATACCTTCTTCCGTATTACTTTCGTTTGCTCCATCAGCCGAAAGGATCGCGCCACTTCCTGCATAGGCTTTGGTGGTGGTTTTGAGCACATTTACACCAACAGTCCCATCAGCAGCTGCTGTCCCTGCTACGCCCCCTGCAATGGTGGCATAGGTCAGATCTGTCTTGTGATTCGCTTTGATCTGGACTTTCTTCCCACCTGCTACCGTTGCGTTCTTTCCAATAGAGGCCAATGTATCAGCCTTCAAAGAAACTGTAGAATTAGCCAAACCAGCTGCCACGGTTCCTCCTGCAGCCATACCGCCAGCAGCCGCCCCCTGCTCGAACAAAGACTCGGCCTGGACAGTGGCCCCATCTGTTACTGTTACCTTTGCGTTATCTCCTACATGGGCATGGGTGGTATGGGTAACGAACGTTTCCGAAGCAGCACCAGCAATTCCTGCGGTACCACCACCAGCGAGACCAGCGGCTGCCGTGGTAGAGCGGCTGGTATTCTTTGCATTGACATCCAACTTATTGCCACTGATGGTCGCATTATTTCCCACATAGGCATTGACAGTTTTATTCACCACTTCTACGGCCGCGGTCAACCCTACGCCCGTATTTCCACTAACCGCACCGCTACCCGCCGTGGTAATCAAAGATGTCTCATCACTGGCGGTGACAGAAACATCTCCTGCATTAACCAACTCTGCTTTGTCTGTCTTCCCATCTTCCCCGATGTAGGCTTTCGTATCGGTGGTGATGGAATGGGCTCCTGCCGCCCCTGCGCCAGCAAAACTACCGGCTCCACCTGCTAAGGCGGCTGCTACAGATGTCATTTTTTCTTCCGATGCCGCATTGACTTTCACCGCATTGGCATTGGATAGTTTCACGCCATCTGCCAATCCGGCATAGGTATGCCCTTTATAGGTCTGTACATCTACGGCAGCCCCCAAGCCAGAACCAGCTGACAGTGCCAATCCGCCAGCCATGCCAAAAAGTTTGGCCCCGCTTGTAGCTTCTACATCGACGGTTCCATTTCTAGCATTATAGTTTCCTTTATCCAAAGTGGCATCGGTGTTCTGGGTAATTACATTCACGGTCACAGAACCAGAGCCCGCAAACTGTGAAGTCCCGCCAGCGGCACCGATGGCTACGGTTTTGGCCGTGCTATCCTTCTCATCATCAGTGGCACTGCCATTGTACTGGTTATCTGCTTTGATAGCTATCTTATCGGCTTCGATAGTATTCTGTTTCGCTGCATCGCCTTTCAAGGACGCATTGACCGTAGAATCATTCACCATGACTGCGATGGAAGCACCGGCTGCATTTTTACCTACCGCCGCCATACCGACTCCAATGGTCGCACTGCTATGGTTGCCCGCTTCGATAGAAAGCGCTCCGGTTTTCATTGCTTTTACAGTATCTACTTTTGCTTCTGTATTGGTAGAAATATAGTTTCCACTGGCAGAGAATCCAGCAGCCATACCGCTGGTAGCCGCGCCAGACGCTACGATGGAAGAAATATGACTAGCTTCTTCCGCCGTTACTTTCAGATCGCCCGATTTGCTGCCATCATTCATTCCGGTCACACCGGTATTGGTCAAAGTAGACGCAGTATTCCCCTGGATGAGGTTCACCGCAATGGCGGCACCGACAGCGGCCCCATTGCTCTTTCCAGAAAAAGCGACCGCTCCGGTATAAGAATCAATGGAGCCTTTATCATTGGCATGTACACCAATGGCTTCCCCGGCCCGAATGGTACTATCTTTCACATGAGCATCGGTTTTATTGTCCACCCAGTTCAAGCTAATCTGACCCGCTACGGCGCTGCCCTTGGTAGCACCGCTGCCGCTAGCAGCCACGTTCGTAATCTTTGCGGCATTTTCTGCTTCTACGGTGAGAGATTCATTGATTTCTTTCCCATCTTTATCTTTTTCCCGATTTCCTTTGAGATGCAATGTGCTATTTTCCACATAGGCTTCATTGTTATCAGTGATCGCATTGTACATGAAGCTGCCCGCAATGGCGCTGCTATTCTGCGATAGTCCCAGAGCCAAGGCCCCTGCCCCTGTCACAATCTGACTGGTATTTCCAGATTTCACCGCCAGAGAATCAGCCGTCACGGTGCTTCCTTTCGTATACGCTTTGGCACTATCAGTAATGCGGTTCACTGATACATTGGCTGAAGCCGCAAAGCCTCCTTTGGCAGAGCTTGCGTTTCCGCTCATAGAAGCATCTTTCCCCGCTACGGTATCGATGGCACTATCCCCACTATCAATGGTTTTCTTATTTGTGTCTTTTTCTCCCGCATTGAGTAAATCCTCTGCCAGGTCTTTGATGGATGCCGTGCTACTACTACTACCACTGCCACCTTCCTGTTTGTGAAGGCCGCTGCTGCCAGCTCCATTGCCAGTGCTATTGCTATTCATGGTGACGCTACCAGCCGCAGACATAGCATAAATCGTGCCGGTATTTTGTGCTGTCACTGCTACATTGCCTGCTTTTGCAATATTTCCCAGAAGGGCTGCTTCGGTATTTCTATCGATATGGTTGTACGCAATGGTGGCACCAATGCCTACTCCATTGCTGACCGCCACAGCCCCGCCGATATTGATATTTTTCATCTGATCTTCTGCATTGACAGTAACATTTCCATTGGAAGAAATAGTAGCTTTTCCGATGGTCGCTTTGGTGGTATTTTCAAAACGGTTCACATTGACAGTGCCATCGATAGCGACAGAGCTTCCCTTTCCGCCAGCTGCCGCCATGGACAGATTAAACCCTTTATTTTCTGCATCAACTTTCACATCGCCAGAATTTGTAATAGTCACGTTATCTTCAATAGTCGCTTCCGCTTTATTCTTCTGGTGTACCGTCAGTGCAGCACCGCCCAGTGCAGCTTTGCCACCACCAGAAAAAGGATTTTCTTTCATGCCTTCCCAGAAATCTTTGCTTCCTGGCTGGTCGCCAATAGGTGATTTGATATCGCCACTGAAGTTGATAGTATTGGTATCATTGACCGCAGAAACATTCACGTCTCCCTCAGTTTCAATTTTCGTTCCGTTCTTAATGGTGGCTTTGGCGGTATGGTTGTATTCCATGATATTCAGAGAAGCCGCCCCAGAAACTTTGTCTCCTGCACCACCCGCTTGTGTCCAGGAATCGGTCAGATTGGACAATTCAAAACCATCATTGGGGTCAAAGATAGTTTTCAAATCATCTACTAGTTTTTCGCCAAATCCTTCTAAGCTAGATTCCCACGGACGGCTAGTCTTCGCTTCGACCTGGATGTCTCCTTTGGTTTTGATATCTCCTGCCAGTTCTGCTTCCGCTTTATCGTTTTGGTCAACATAGTTGACCGCCGCTGCAATGCCTACACTCTTAGCGGCTCCCTGGCTAACTCCTGTTTTGATTGCTGTGCGGCTCACCGTATCTGCCGATACATTTAGAGAACCCGCTCCCTCTTTGCCGTCATAGGCGCGCACTGTTCCCGACAAAGAGGCTTTCGCCTGATTATCACTGAAAAGGAATGCCGTAGCCGCATTGAGGCCCAAACCTTCGCCAGCTTCTGTGGCCGATTTCTGGTCATCTTTGGTCGCACCGTTTCCTTCGTCTTCTGCTTTCTTCTCTTTGGATTTATCTTCCATGAGCGCTTTGATGGCTGCCATGAGCTGATTCCCTTTGCCTTTGGTGGTTGCGATATCGGTCGCTGTATCACCAATGCCCGGCTCTTTTTCCTCTCCATCATCACTTTCACTGGTAATGTGAAGGCTGTCTGGATTCAGCTCATCATCCATTTCTACGGTATTTTCCGCCTGGATGGATACATCTCCATCAGCATAGATATTTCCTTTCACATCCGCATTGGCCGTGGTTTCTGACTGAATCACACCGGCCGCAATGCCGAGTGTCCCATCGTTGCTATTGTTTTCTACCTCTACAGAAAGAGCACGTCTCGCTGTAGCAGAAATGCTGACGCCTACCGGGTCTTTTTCATTTTCCCCAGCCACCCCTTGGCTCTTCAAAGTAGCCTTTTCGCCAACAGTCACGCCCACATCGGTCTTTGCTTCTGCCCATCCCAGGTCAATAGCAAAAGGAATCTTCGTCCCTTCTTCATTTGTATTTTCTTCTTCATTCCCTGTATTGGCTTCTCCTTGTCTAGCCAGTTCGATGGTATTGCTTCCTTCGGCAGATAGATCCAAATGATGGCCCGCTTCCAAGGTGCTATTTCCATCTACGGTGACATGGGATTCCACATCAGCTACACCTACATTGATGCCTACACCTAACTTACCACCAGTTTCGCTGGTAATTTCCGACTCCGCTGTAGAGGAAATAGTGAGATCATTGGCCGCGGTCACCGTCGAATCAGTGATGGTTACATGGGCATCCGCCGTGGTTTTTGCTACAGAAGCCACACTTCCCACCTGTTCGCCAATGACTTCATTGAGCACGCCAAAGATACCGCCGGTTTCTGCCCCATGGGTATACGCATCCTCAGTTCCTACTTGTCCCGATACAGTAGCTTCTGCAGAAATAGAAATATCATTCCCTTTTACTTGGGATTTAGAAATATCTATCCCCGCTTTGGCGGTACTTGCCCAAAGATTGCCACTGGTCTTCTCCGCCTTAACAGAAATGGTAGTGTCTCCTTTTCCTGCATCTACATAGGCGTCTGTAATGCGGATGGCTCCTTCCTTCTTGAAAAGCGAATCTGCCGCTTCCGTTCCTACCGCTGCCAGTACAATGTCCCCATCACCTACGTCTTTGGCGATGGTAGCGGATGGCGTTTGTACATTGATTAGACTACTTCTATAGTCCTGAGCAGATTTCTTGTCTGCATAGATACCCGCGTTATCAATATGGGTACGGATTTCACCTTTTTCCAACGAAATCTGGCTGGCACCCAAAATCACATCTCCCTGGGCATAAATTTTTCCTTGCAGAGAGATGTCACTGTCACCGGAAACGGCACGTGCCTGTTCCCGTGCAGAAGATTTCAAGTGTTTATCCATCTTTCCATTGAACAAAGCTTCCCCATAGGCCGCATTGGTTCCTAAGGTGAGACGACCTACGTTGAATACCCCATTGGCACCAACCGCAATGCCTTTGTCGCTGAAGAAATAGACATCGCCACCGATTTTGTTATTTTTAATGGCATTAACAACACCATCAATATCGATGCGGTTCTGTACCAAGTTGATCTGATGGTCCACTTGCCCTAAATGCATATTGGCTACGTCATTGGTGCCAATATTAAAATCTTTGAACTTATTGAGGGCTTTATTGCCAGACACTTGCTGGTTATTGATGTCAAATTGCTTTCCATTATTGGCTATGTCTTTGACAGAAACAGTGCCTTTGTATTGATTATCCGCCACAGTCACGTCGGCGTAGATGAAATTGCAGGCGGCGCCCCAACCGGCAAGACCCAAGAAGAGGGCCCAAGCGGCTTTGGATAGCGTGCTTGCACTTTTGGTACTCGATTTTTTCCCCTGGTGGTTTTTCATCAGTTCGGAACCGACCACGTAGCAGTTCCGCGCTTTGTTCCATACGACTTTGTATATTTTATTCATGGGGTACCTCCTTATGAATGGTTTTTGTGACTGGTGACCAGTGACTGGTAACTGGTAGCTAGGCCCTAGGGATTAGGATTCTCAAATGTGCCGATAGGCACTAGCGTCACCTAGTAAAATGAGCCTTTACGGTATGATACTTTAAGCCCTTACCGCTATTGCAAATGAGATTTCTCCACTCAGGGGCACATCTCATTTCAATACACTTTATGCAATCAAGCACAAATACGATCGGTCGAAATGACGGTTTGGGTTAGAGTTACATTCTTTTATAAAAAGGGGTATTGGGGCGCTTCTAAATTTTGTGCGCCCCTTCCACCATTTCTAACTTCTCACTCCTCACTTCTCACTGCATTTATAAGTTTCTTTGTAGGTAGAAATGGATTCTGGGGTGTTGGCTTTCGATTTGTTCGGAGTGGTTCAGGGGGATGCCGTAGACCACTTTGCCGTACCAGCCGTTTTTGGTGTATTCCAGGCCGAGGCCGGTGCTGGTGAGGAAATCTTTCTGGGTGCCGGCGCTGCTGAAGTTGTTGTAGGAGACGCCGTGGTCCAGGAAGAGGAAGCTGCGCCAGGTCTGGTGGTCTTTGCTTAGGGGGAATCCATATTCCCATCCCAGGACCCAGCCTTTATCGCCGGAGAGAAGGCCTTCCTTGAAACCGCGAATACTGGACATGCCGCCTAGGGAGAATTGTTCCGTCGAGGGCAGTTCTTGGAAGGCGGTGTATTGGCCGTAAAGGCGATACATCAGGTACCGATCGCCGGGCAGATTCTGTCTGCGCATAAGGTAGCCGCTGTAGTAGGATCCGTTGTTGTCTTCTTCTCGAATACGGTTGTCATTCTGATAGCCGGTGACACTAGCCATGGCGAACCAGAGGCCGTTTTCATCGAAGCTTCTAGCACTGATACCGGCTTTGATGGTGCGGGTTTCGTTATCCGCCAAAGGCATGCCGGCGTAGGTGGTATCGGACCATTTCCTATGGCCTTCGAGGAAAGCATCCACTTTGGAAAGTTCCGTGATGTGAAGCGGGTGGGTGATGGACAGGGCCACGTCGTTGGAATTGGCTTTCATGTCGAAGTCTTTGAAGGCCCCGTCGATGATATCTACCAGGTTTCTACTATAGGAAATAGAAGCTCTGGTGCCGTGATGGCCCCAGGGGGTGTCGTACATGATGGAACCGCCCCAGGTGCCTTCGGTCCACACGGGAGTCACTGCCAGGCTGGCGTCGTGTCCGCCGATGCCGCGGTATTCGCTATAGGCACCGATGCGGTAGCGACCGCTTTCTTTCTGTCCTGCGTTGTCTACAAAGATAAAGCTGGTCACTGGATTTTCCGGTTCTTCCAAAGTGAGAAGTACATTGGATGTGCCTTCTTCGTCACCTGGTACCAGCTGGGCTTGCACTTGGTAGGTATTGGTGGAATTGTAGGTCCGAAGCTGGTCTTGCAGTTCATCGATATTGACCAGTTCCCCATGGACGGTTTGGATGCGATGGAGCAAGGTGTCTTCCGCAATTCGTTGGTTGCCTGTAACAATGGTTTTCCCATAGGTGCCTTCGATGAGACGAATGTATACGATGCCGTCTTGCACTTTCTGTGGTGGCAGTACCGCCTGGGCGGTGAGGATGCCTTTTTCTGCATAAAGAGCGTTCAGCCGATCCACCATGTCGTTCAGTTCGGTGACGGTCATGGGACCGGCGCCTTTGAAGTGGATGGCTTTTACAATATCTTCCTGGGAAAGCAGCTTCGAAGGGGTGACGCGAATTTCTTTCACTTCAAATTGCAGTTCTCCTTTTTCGCTTTCTTCTTTCTTTGTTTCTACGGAAATATCATTTTGGGGTTGCGCAATATTTCTATACCGGCTGTACTTGTAGTAAGACAGCGCATTCTGGTAATCGTCAGTGGAACGCTGGGCCCGATTGGAAATTCTATTCATCTCCGGTGGCACGTCGGTTTTCCCATTGGTAAGACTATCGGCGCTGGCCATGCCGCCGGTCAGGATACTTAAGAGCAGTAAACTAAGAAATAATTTGATTTTCTTGTAATGTATCATAGATGATTCCCCCTTATTAAAGGTTTCTCAGGTACCTCAAGTTTCTCAGGTAGCTCAGGTTTTTCGAATGAGATGATTGCGCTAGGAGCGGACATGACCTAATACTATTAAGTTAAGGATTTGCGTTAGTAGATATGACTCCGCTAGTGATAACAGGTTGCTCAAGGTTCTAAGGGTTCTAAGGTTCCCCGAATGTGCCCATAGACGCTAGCGTCATTGGCTCATTCGAGAAACGTGAGCAACCTAAGTAGCCTGAGAAACCTGAGTAACCTTTGCATCAGCAGAAATCATCGCATATTTCGCTTAACTTAATGACATTGGGATATGACCGAGTTCGCTTATCGTACCGTTAGCGAAGTATACCGCCATATGAAAGAGACAATATCCCTATTTTGATTGTAGTATACCAAAATAAAACGGTCGTGGCCCTGTCATATGTGACAGGGTGATAGGGCAATGTTATAAGTTAAGGACTTGCATGAGTAGGTATGATTCCATTAGTGGTTACAGGTTGCTCAGGTTGCTAAGGGTTCTCAAGGTTCTCAGGTTCCCCGAATGTGCTGATAGACGCTAGCGTCATTAGCACATTCGAGAAACGTGAGCAACCTGAGTAACCTTTGCACCTTGAGCAACCTATGCAACCTGTTATTTCTTTGCTTATATGTTACTTTTAGTATATAATTAGAATAAATATAAAGTAATCTATTGAAACAGGGATTAGGGATTCGCAAGCGGTCGCATGATCCTCCATCCCAGCTACCATAGCCACCGCCATTTCTATCAGTGAAATACCGGTGTGGCTATACCAAGGAATGAGGTCCACTATGGAAAAAGAGAAGTTTCATGAAGCCATTATTTATTCCGTTGACGCCAATCAGCCGCCTGTTCTCACGGAGGAGAACCAGGCGGCTATTCGTCGTGCCTTGCAGGTAAATCATGCGGTGGGATTTCTGGCCGGCCGGTATGATGCAGATTTGTCCATTACCCATGTGAGCAGTTATTTCTTGTACAATATGGGCTACACCGAGGAGTCGTTCCTGGCTTTTTCCGGTGGCCATTTGCGGACCATTTTCTTTGGGGACAACCAGTCTTTCTTAGAGCCAGATCGGTTCCCGAACCTTCATGGCGAGGGGGAAGGGGAAATATTGACTGGCGATGGGTATCCCCTTCTGGTACATATGTACAAAATGGATACCATCGATGAAAACGGAGAGCGTCTCTGGATTTTGTCGGTACAGGTCAATGAGGTGAAGGAAAATCTGCAGCTGGTGAATCAGATCATTCACTCTGGTTCCTGGACTTTGAGTTGTGATAAAGAGGGGCATGTCATCAAATGTTTCTTCAGTCATGATTTCCGCACCATGCTGGGGTACCACGACATCATCGATTTTCCTAATGACTTGTCTTCTTGGGACAGGGCCATTCATCCTGATGATAAGGAACGGGTCGTGGATCTATTGAACCGCTCACTGCTGGATTCTACGGGCGAAACAAAGTTTGATGCGGAATACCGGATGCAGCGTTCCGATGGGACCTACCAATGGTTCCATGATGTGGGTGATGTCAACCGCCGCATTGATGGCAGTCCTTGTCGTATGGTGGGAATTTTTGTCAATATCAACCAGCGAAAATTGGCAGAAGAGGAAGCCAAGAAGGTGGCTTCTCTCACCCAAAGAAATGATGCCCTTTCTCAGCTCTTATCTGGCACCAGCCAACTCATCGATCGCCTGGCCGTGTGCGACTTAGAGCATGACACGTACCAATCCTATATTTGCAAAAGCCATCTCATCCCTGATACCAGTGGGGCGTTTCATGATTTTGCTGCCCAGGATATGATTCCCAAGTACAAACCACTGAACCAAAATATTTCATGGGAAACTGTATGCAGCGTGCCTTACTTGAATGCCCTATTTGCCCAACAAAAAGGTATGTATCGCATGGAGTACGCCACCTACGACGAGACCACGTTCAAGAGTCTGGCCATTTCGCCTCTGGCTTGGAAAGATGGAAAACTGCAGAAGGTGCTTCTCATGGGGCAGGATATCACCGAAGAAAAGAGAGAAGAAATCCAGGCCCGGCAAGCTCTGCAGGAAGCCTGTGATGCGGCCAATCGGGCCAGCCAGGCGAAGACCGATTTCCTGTCCAATATGTCCCACGACATCCGCACCCCTATGAATGCCATCATCGGCATGACCGCCATCGCCGGTGCCCACATCGACCAGAAGGAGCGTGTCCAGGATTGTCTAGGAAAAATCACCCAGGCCAGCCGCCATTTGTTGGGGCTCATCAATGAAATCCTCGATATGTCCCGCATCGAAAGCGGCCGGTTCGCACTGACAGAGGATGATTTCTCTCTGTCCGATATGATTGACAATCTGATTGCCATCAACCAGGCAGATATCGATTTCCACCATCACAAACTGTCGGTCCATTTGAACCATCTCCGGCACGAAAAAGTCACCGGCGACTCTCTCCGATTGCAGCAGATTCTCACCAATATCCTGTCCAACTCCATCAAGTACACCCCAGACGGGGGACAGATTTCTATTTCCATTTCGGAAATCCCTAGCCTGTCGAAAGAAATAGGATGTTTCCAATTCATCATCGAAGACAATGGCATCGGCATGACCAAGGAATTTCAGGAAATCCTTTTCCAGCCTTTCACCAGGGCCGATGACAAGCGGACCGGCAAAGTGCAGGGCACCGGCCTCGGTATGGCCATCGCCCAGAACATCGCCCGCATGATGAATGGCAAAATCGACGTGGATAGCAAGCTGGGCCAGGGGTCCCGTTTCACCATCACGGTGACCTTGAAACTGCAGGAAACGGACATGACGCCGCTGGAAGAATTGATTCACCTGCCGGTGCTGGTGGTAGACGATGACCCGGTGTGCTGCGAATCCACGGTGCGTCTTTTAAAAGACATCGGTATCGACGGCGAATTTGTCACCTCTGGCAAGCAGGCCATTGACATCGTACGCGCCCGGTATCAACAGAATAACAATTATTTCGCCATCATCATTGACTGGCAAATGCCCGAAATGGACGGACTGGAAACCACCCGCCGGATTCGGAAAATCGTTGGCCCTGACGTGACCATCATCATTTTGTCCGCCTATGATTTCAGCGAAGTGGAAGATCTGGCCAGAGAAGCCGGGGTGGATACCTTCATCGCGAAGCCTCTCTTCCGGTCACGCCTGGTGTCTATCCTGAAAAGTTTGGCTACAGGAAATACAGCATCAGCGGAAACAACCACCTCCCTGGATGATTTCTCCCATGTAGATTTGGAAGGGAAACACATCCTTCTGGTAGAAGACAACGCCCTCAATAGCGAAATTGCGTCGGAAATTCTGCGCATGACTGGCGCTGACGTGGATACGGCAGAAAATGGAAAAGAAGCACTCCATAAATTCATCCATTCGGAAATCCATCACTATGATTTGATATTCATGGATATCCAGATGCCCCTCATGAACGGCTACGAAGCCACCCAGGCCATCCGTATGCTGGACCGAAAAGACGCCCTCACCACCCCGATCATCGCCATGACCGCCAACGCCTTCTCGGAAGACATCCTGCGGGCCAAACAAGCCGGCATGGATGAACACATCGCGAAGCCACTGGATATGAAGAAATTGTATGATGTGCTGAGGAAATACCTTTAAAAGCAGTTAGAAGTGAGGAGTTAGAAGTGAGAAGTGGTGGAAGGGGCCCACAATTCATATAGGGCCCCAATACCCTTTTTATATAAAGCGGTACAAACATCTGGCGTCATTTCGACCGATGGGATTTGTGCGTTCTAATACTATCTGGTAGTTCAGGACCATGTTGGACAGAAGTGGAGAAATCTTGTGACTCTCTCGATAATTTCGCTAGTGTCACAAGATTTCTCCACTTTTGTTCAACATGGTCACTTGAATCTTTTTTGATATTTCGCACGAATCCCATCGGTCGAAATGACGATACCCTTTTATACCTTATTTCTTAACTTAACAACATTGCCCCGACAGGGGAGCCGAGACAACAGTGTAAACTTATTTACGCACAAAATTTGGGAGCGTTATCCTTGTACTATAAGGTTATACTCTATGGCATCGTTATTCTCACATGATATGAATACGGCTTATCAAAGGGTTATTATTCTACTACTTCCTTCAATATAACAAATAAAAAATACCGCCAACATCAAGGTTATAAAGGGTTATGTCATCTGTTTTGGCATAACCTTTTATAACCTTGATACTAGCGGTATTTTTTATTTGATGCTTCAAAGAAATCAGTAGAATAATACCCTTTTGACAAGCGGTATGTATACAAAATGAGGCGAGTGGTATCACGCAGAACAATAACCTATTATTCTTCCCCTTCCACCATTCCTAATTCCTCATTCCTAATTCCTCATTAATAAAGTACCGGTATCCAATACGCCTCATTCCCTGCGATGCGTTCGTCGCTGAAGCGGGCGTAGAGGGCTGACGGGGTGTCACCTAGCATGAAGCAGCTCATGGTGACGTATCCTTCCATAATACCCACGTCGGTTTTGGAGATGATTTTCTGCTGGGGGATGCAGCGCTGTACCAGGTTGGAGTCGCTGTCTCGATAGACGATGTCTTCGTCATCGGCCAGTTTCTTTTTATAAATCCGTTCGCCCCGGCCATTGATGATTTCGATGCCCCGGCCTTCACGGCCCCAGATGGGTTTGCGAATCCATTCGGAGTCTTCCGGCATGTCACCCAGTTTGAAATCCCGTTCAAAGTAGCTTTCGGGCAAGTATTTCCGGATGGTGTCCTGCTCCCGAGCCGTGAAGAATTCCGGATTTCTTTCCAGCAAAGCATAAATCAAGGCTTGGAAACCTTTGGACTGCATGATGATCGATTCCGGTGGATTCATCATGTGGAATTTGCCGGAAATATAGCCATCCATCATGAGTTCCCCCAAAGAGGAACCGTCCTGGTCGGCGGTTTCATCGATTAGTATTTCCATAGGATGCATGCGATACAGGAAAGACACGGTGCGACCGTCCGGCAGGGCCAGGCTGCCATCTTCCATGACCGCCAGGTTATAGAAGGATTCAAAAACGATGGTGTCTCGCATGTCAGGAGACACCGCGTCTTTCATGGCATTCATGAGAAAGGTGGTGGTACCCAGGTCTTCGATGTAATCATCAAAGCAGCTGAACAGCACCGGGTGCTGCAGCAGTTCTTCGTGGCTCTTATTTCCGCAGCAGCGAAGGAAAATGTCTTTCATCCAGTTCCTGAGTTTGTCCCATTCGTAGGCATTGGGATTTTCTTTCATGAAATATTTCGCTGCCACGTCGTTGGCGTAATAGGCTTCGATTTCGGCACACGGGGTGTCCGCATTGATTTCCACCATCTGAATTTTTCCGCTGGCTTTGTCAATCACGTAGTCAAAGCGGGAAATCCAACTGGGCAGGTCTTTCATGGCATTTCCGTGGCAGAGGTACTTCCGCATCTGGTGGGGAATTTCCATTTCATCAAAAAAGGTGTCCCCACATTCTTGGAACCGTTTCGTCACTTTCGCAAAAATGCCAAATAGTTCGCCGCTAACCCGCCGGATGAGATCCGCTTCTTTCCGGTCAATCACCAGTGGCAAGTGGGTGGGGTACCGGAAGGGATAGCCCGGGTATTCCACGTAAGGAAATATGTTCCTGTCGATGTCATCCATGTATGTCTTTTCCATCAGGAAGCACCTCCGCTTCGTACACCTGCCGAGCCAAATCCGGTCTTGCCGCCGGCCGGGGCGGTGACGGTGGATTTGCCGCTATTTCCAGTGGTTCCTTGCTGGTAGGTTCCACTCTTGTTGCCTGCGGCAGCCGTACCTGTATTGGTGCCCGGTTGCTGCTGGGTCTGCTGGTAAGCCGGCTTGTTGTTCAGCACGTTACCTGTATTTCTATCATAGTGACCGGAATAGCCGCCGATGCCGTGGAACAGGAAATAGCTGGCCAGCATCATAGGCAGCAAACTGGACATGCCGGACACGTAGTTCAAGTTGTTGTCCTCGTCGCGGCGGAAGGTCACTTCTTCTCCGTTGTCATAGCGAGCGGTTTCTGTGCCGTCTTCGTTTTTGATTAAGTGGTACGTGCGGCCCTGGTCGTCCGTCAGGGCTTCCCCCTGCTGCTGTTTTTCCTGCCCGCAGCCGGATAGCATCAGCGGGGCACTGATGGCGGTGAACGCCGCTAAAATGGCGGCGGTTTTGGAACTGATGTGGATCATAGGGACTCCTTTTTTGTAGTGCGTAAATTGGTTTGTGTGAGTAGGTATGCATTCGATAGAGATGACAGGTAGCTCAAGTTTCTCAGGTTGCTTAGGTGGCTCAGGTTCCTCCAATGAGATGATACCGTAAGAAACACTTAGACTGTATGCTCCATTCCTTTTTTATTACTATAGCATACTTCGGGGGATTCGTCATTTTTGGTGATTTGGTACAGGGAAAATAGTTAGGAGTGAGGAATTAGGAGTGAGGAGTGATGGAAGGGGCGCACAACTTAAGAAGCGCCCCAATACCCCATTTCTATAAAATATAAAATGGCCTCAGCATCCCCGTCATTTCGACCGATGGGATTTGTGCTTTCTGACACAATCGGGGAATTCAGGACCATGTTTGACAGAAGTGGAGAAATCTTGTGACACTAACGAGATAATCGAGAGAGACACAAGATTTCTCCACTTTTGTTCAACATAGTCGCTTGCATCTTTTTTGACATGTAGCACGAATCCCATCGGTCGAAATGACAGGAACCGTTAGAGACACTGTCAATCATCCACTTCCTTTGGAAGGGGGCTTCTGCGGTGGATATCACCGAGTTCACGTGATATGTTCATAGCGAAGTATACCGCTAGAGCTGCCCATCTTCGCTACG
>SAMEA104315425__coassemble_656_pt1 | contig 27178 bp, 20 predicted proteins | sample SAMEA104315425__metabat2_low_PE_033 | metagenome-assembled genome bin SAMEA104315425 (sample SAMEA104315425) | gut metagenome | biome: Monkey gut; feature: monkey-associated habitat; material: faeces | place: China | collected 2013
TAACCTTTGTATCAACAGAAATCATCGCATATTTCGCTTAACTTAATGACATTACTTCTCCAAGGGGGGACTCGACTTACCGCTTGTCCAACATCTATTTCATTTAAAGTGACCTACGGGGAACAGGAATCACCGAGCACACTTGTTATGTTCATGGCGAAGTATACCATTGGTGCAGCCCATCTTCGCTACGCTCGAAATGGCGTCTCACTACATCCCTGCGTCGCTACGCTCCTAGCGATGTAGTTCGCTTGCACACCTCTTTTATTCTCCCCCGACGGGGTAATGCTGTTAAGTTAAGGATTTGCGTTAGTAGGTATGATTCCGCTAGTGGTGACAGGTTGCTCAAGTTTCTAAGGGTTCTCAGGTGGCTCAGGTTCCCCGAATGTGCCCATAGACGCTAGCGTCATTAGCTCATTCGAGAAACATGAGAAACCTAAGTAACCTAAGAAACCTGAGTAACCTTTGCATCAGCAGAAATCATCGCATATCTCGCTTAACTTAACAGCATTGCCCCGACGGGGGAGATAAAACCATGATTCCGCCAGCGTCATTTTGCACAAATACAACCGGCCCCCATGACGTTACGATAAAATCTGCGGCGCTTCTAAATTATATGCGCCGCCACCACCACTCCTCACTATTCCCCTAATCCCTAGGGCCTAGCTACTAGTCCCTAATCCCCAGTCACCCCAGCGCCCAAATTATTTCTTTACTTCCCATTCTACTTTTCTTATAATATTTACTAATATATCTTATTGTTAGTTATTGGATCCAAACAACCAGCAACTAACAACTAACAACCAAACGCATACTACAGGTGCAAAATCGAAACATCACCCTATTGCGAGCGAAGGACGTCATAATGAAACGAATCTTATACAACGATGCAGAAATGTACAGTGCGAATACGACTTTTGTGGCTTTGACCGATGCCAATCAGGCCACCATCCGGAGAGCGCTCCAGATGAACCATGCGGTGGGTTTTCTGACTGGCTATTACGATGAACCGCTGACCATCACTTATTTCAGTGATTATCTTTTATCTAGCCTCGGATATACCTACGATGAATTTCTCCAGAAGACTCAGGGTTCTTTGCGCGCTCTATTTCACGGAGAGAACCAATCCTTCTTAGAACCGGAGCGTTTCCGCGCCCTTTCTGGCGAGGGTGAGGGGGAAATGGTCACCCGGAATGGGCTCCCGCTTTTGGTGCACATGTTCAAAACCGATGACGTGGATGCGAATGGGCGGCCCATGTGGGTGCTTTCTGTCTACACGGACTTGATGAAGGAAAATTTGCATCTGGTGAATCAGTTGCTCCACTCCGGATTCTGGTCTTTTGATTGCGATGAAACGGGTCATATCGTGAAGGCCCTTTACAGCCATGATTTCCGCACCATGCTGGGCTATCACGATACTATTGATTTCCCCAATACCTTTGCAGCCTGGGCGGATAAGCTCCATCCGGATGACCGAGAACGGGTACTGAAAAGTTTCAATGAGGCCCTGAGAGACCGGACCAATCAAAAGAAATACAATGTGGAGTACCGCCTGAAAACTGCCGACGGGTCTTATCTGTGGTTCCGGACCAACGCCGATGTGAACCGCCGGCTCGATGGGACGCCTTGCCGCATTGTAGGGATTTTTGTCAATATCACCAATGAGAAGCGCGCCCAGCGCCGGGCCCAGCGAAGCCATGCGTTCCATCAGGCCTATACGGAAGCCAATTTGTGTGAATATTATCTAGACTTGACGAACCACAATTTCGATGCCATGAAACACGGCACGTCTCTTTTACACAAGTACGAGCTACAGAATGACTGGCAGGCCCTAGTGCAGGGTTACATCCATGAATTTGTGGCCCCGGAAGACCAAAACACAGTGGCTCTATTTCTCAATCCTTCTTACATCCATAAGAAACTCTTCTATGAGCAGGATGAACTGACTCTGGAGTGCCGCCTCCATGTGAACGGGAAAACCCGATGGGTACGAAATACCATTTGCCGCGATAAGGATGTGGAGAGTGCCCATTGTGCGATTTTCTTCATCCGCGACATCACTCAGGCGAAAAAGGAAAACGCCCATATCCAGGCGTTAACAAAAAAGAGCGATACATTGAATCTGCTCCTCAAAGGCACCAGTCGTCTGGTAGATCGCATCGGCATCTGCGACTTGTCTAAAAACACCTATACCTTCTATTACTACCCCTGTGGTAATGACTCCAACTCTGTAACGGGCAATTTTGCCAACTTCACAGAGCAGGTACTGGAGCCAAAGTACAAACCACTGGTGGAAAACCTCTCCTGGTCGGATATTTTCAGTATTTCCTATCTGAGAAAGATGCTGCCCAAGCCGGACTCCATTTACCGTCTGGAATATGCCACTTACGATGAAAAGACTTTCAAGAGTATGGCCATTTCCCCTTTGACATGGAAAGACGGACATCTGCAGCAGGTGCTTCTTTTCGCCCAGAACACCACCAAGGAAAAACGACTGGAACGGGCGTCCCGCAAAGCCCTGCAGGAAGCCTGCGCCGCAGCCAACCGGGCCAGCCAGGCGAAAACCGATTTCCTGTCCAACATGTCCCACGACATCCGGACGCCGATGAACGCCATCGTGGGCATGACCGCCATTGCCGGTGCTCACATTGACCAGAAGGAACGGGTCCAGGATTGCCTGTCGAAAATCACCCAGGCCAGCCGCCATCTTTTGGGACTCATCAATGAAATCCTCGATATGTCCCGCATCGAAAGCGGCCGTTTCACCTTGTCGGAAGAGGATTTCAGTCTGTCCGACATGGTGGATAACCTGGTGGTGATGAACCAGCCGGACATCCAGGCCCATCACCACACCCTCTCCATTCGTCTCGACGGCGTGGAGCATGAAAAAGTGTGCGGCGACAGCCTGCGATTGCAACAGCTGATGACCAACTTGCTGTCCAATTCCATCAAGTACACCCCCGACGGCGGCCACATCAGTCTGTCTATTTCTGAAATTCCCCAGCACACCCCGGGCCGCAGCTGCTACAAATTCATCATCGAAGATGACGGCATCGGCATGTCGGAAGAATTTCAGAAAGTCCTCTTCGAACCTTTCACCCGAGCCGATGACAAACGAACCAGCCAAATCCAGGGCACCGGCCTGGGCATGGCTATTTCTAGAAATATCGCCCGCATGATGAACGGCGACATCGAAGTGGAAAGCGAACTGGGGAAAGGCACCCGGTTCATCATCACGGTCTCCCTGGCCCTGCAAGAGGACGAACAGGAACCGCTGGAAGAACTGATTCACCTGCCTGTGCTGGTGGTGGACGATGACCCCATGAGCTGCGAAAATACCGTGGACCTTCTCCAGGATATCGGCGTAGACGGCGAATCGGTCACCTCCGGCGAAGCAGCCATCCAGAAAACACGGGAAAAGCAGGAGCGAAATGAACACTATTTCGCCATCATCATAGACTGGCAAATGCCTGGCATGGACGGCATCGAAACCACCCGCCGCATCCGGCAGATCGTAGGCCCCGATGTGACCATCATCATCCTCTCCGCCTATGACTTCAGCGAAATCGAAGACCTAGCCCGGGAAGCGGGCGTCAACGAATTCATCGCCAAGCCCCTCTTCCGCTCTCGTCTGGTGTCACTCCTGAAAAACCTGGCTACGGGAAAAGAAACAGCTCTGCCTCAGGAAACCACCCTGTCAGCTTTCTCGAAAATTTCTCTTTCGGGAAAACGTTTCCTTCTGGTAGAAGACAATGCCCTCAATAGCGAAATCGCCGCGGAAATCCTCCGCATGACCGGCGCCAAAGTGGAAACCGCCGAAAATGGACAAGAAGCGTTCCACGCCTTCCTCGCCCATCCGGTGGGATACTATGACCTGATCTTCATGGATATCCAAATGCCTATCATGAACGGCTACGAAGCCACCCAGGCCATCCGCCACTTGGACCGCACCGACGCCGCCTCCATCCCCATCATCGCCATGACCGCCAACGCCTTCGCGGAAGATATCATCCGGGCCAAACACTCCGGCATGAACGCCCACGTGGCAAAACCACTGGATATGGGGAAACTCTATGGGGTGTTGAAGAAATATTTGTAAATGCAGTGAGGAGTTAGAAGTGAGAAGTGAGGAGTGGTGGCGGCGAGCTGCCTTGAATTGCTCTTATACCGCTAACTACATTTGTCAGGATTCCTTTTTATATAGCTCGCCGATTTTGGCAAGTGAACCGCTACTCTCATGTAGCAAGAATACGGCTCAGCAAAAGGTTATGATTCTGCTGATTTCAGCAGAGTAACAAAATAAAAACACCGCTACCATCGGGTTGTAAAAGGTTATGCCATCTGATTTGACATAACCTTCTATAACCTGATGGTAGCGGTGTTTTTTTTATTTGTTGGTTTAATGGGGCCAGTAGAATAATACCCCTTTGCTAAGCTATATCCACACCATATGCGAGCAGCGGTAGCATAGAGTATAACCTTCATCACCATGTTTCGAAGTCGTTACACTTCTCTATAATTAACAATTTTCACCTGCTTTTTCAACAACAGATCCTGTATTTCTGGTGAAACGATAGATGCCAATTCGGCTTCAAAGTCGTGATCCCAGGCGCAGTCTTTGATGAGCACCTCATTATTTGTACCTGGATGCATCATCACTTCTGTGGTTCCAGGCTGCAAGTGATTCACAATATCTTTGAAATGCCCCTCATGAACCGCTTCGCCGGCCACAATACCCGCAAAATGCTCCGGCGTACGAAAATGACGCCTGTTGGCCTTCCACTGAGACATTTCTGCTAGTGTAAATAATCCCAAGCGGCCAATCAGCTGTCCTACGCTGCCAGAAAATCCCGTGAAAAGCGGCGTATGGGAAATCCGCATGGCGTCCAAATGCACCGACTCTGCCACGTCCAACGCCACATCGATAATCCCCGGCAGCATATGCATATGCTGGTGGCTATCCACATGGGTTAGGGCCAATCCGGTCTTCTCCATCTTCGCCGCCTGGGCCATGAGTTCCCGCCGGACATCGGCCATATCAATCTTCCCAGTGATGAAATGCTTCACAAACTGCACATAATCATCAAGGAACCCCCCATCCTTCGTCACCAGAGACGGAATCTCCTTTGGATCACACACTGGAAATCCATTGACCAAAGTCAAATGAATCCCTACGCCCAATTCAGGATGACTCTTTGCCACCTCTACGGCATCATCAAAAGCCTTCCCACCAGGCATCAGCGTGGCAGAGCGAAGAATCCCCTTCTCCACCCCCTGGGCCACCGCCTGGTTGATGAGCACATGGCGACCGAAGTCATCGGCATTGACTAGAATTTGTATATTTGATTTCATTTATATACCTTTCATTATATATCCGATACGAGTTAGTAGGTATGATTTCGCCAGAGATAGCAGGTTGCTCAAGTTTCTCAGGTTGCTCAGGGTTTTCAAGTCTTTTCGAACGTGCCGATAGACATAAGCATTATTATGGTATCGTTAGGAAAATCAATCACTTATTTCCATATAATCTACGGTTCATTTTCCTTGTTTATCAGCACTTTATCAACAATTTTATCAGCACTTTTATAAAGTCACCAAATGAAATTTATCGATAAGATCGGACTTCTTGTCACTCTTTCAATAATTCCTATCAACACTCTATCAACAATTTTCCCAGAAATAAACAGTCATGGATTTTGTATGGATTTACAAAAGTTTATTCTTAATTATACCATGCTTATATCCATTTCTCCCATGAAAAAAACTCCTGTCATGCAAATCAAATAAACTTACATGACAGGAGTTTTTATTTCTACTTACCACTTATTTCTTCCCCTGCGATTTCCGCCGGTCAACCATCAGCGCTTTCGTCCAGTTGAAAAAGGCTGGATTATCATACACCAAATCCGTAGGGTCTTCCATGACAATCGCCAATTCTTCCATGGTTCCAGGCTGATAGGCATACCCACTAGATGGTATCTTAAACCAGTGTTTCCAGACCACCAGGGTCACAAACTTTTTAAAATCCGGATTTTCTTCCTTTAAGGTCATCACATATTCTTTTGCCTTATCAAAATCGCCCACCTTAAAGCTCAATATGGCCAAAGGAAGCAAAAAGCGACTGCTATAGGTCAATTCTTCTTTAAACTGACGAGCCAATTTCAACGCATGCGATTTATCCTCTAAACGAGTATACAGGCACATCAATTGATATCGGATGCCCAGATTATCATTGGTGCACAGCTTCATCATTTCCTGTCCCACAGAGACTGCCTTGCTATACATGCCATACCGAATCAGCACATCCATATAATTTCCCATGACTCGCATATACGGCCGTGTCTCAAAGACACCCCAGAACATGCCGCGAGATTCACTATAGGTGCCATCTTTCATCAAATCAGCTTTCCCTTTTGCCAAAAGTTCTTCAAACTTTTTCAAACATTCCACAGGGTCCTTTGGCTGATCCAAGAGCAATAGCTGAAGCAGCACATCCAAATCGCCCGGCGCGATTTCTTTTGCCTTTTCCAGATATTCCCGTTTCTTTTTCTTGGTAGTGGCCTGATCGGCCAGTTCCAAGTAATCATAGACATCTGGCTCGGACTCTTCCTCCTGCAATGCCTGATTTTGCTTCGCCATGAACTGCTGCAAAAGCGGATTCATCTCTTCTGTACTTAGATCTTTATTCTCCGCCTGCTGCTGGATAAATGAGATAGCCTGCTTCAGCACTTTTTCTGTACTCCTACTCATAGACGCCTCCTTGCAAACATAACATGCTACCGAATCAAATATTGAGGATATGCTTCACCGATATAAAACAAACTGGTACTCACCACCAGCCCATAATGATTTTTCACATACAAATCATATTCTGCCTGCAAAAGTGATGACAACTCTTGATTATCCAAGTACAAATGATCAGTTGTACCATTCTTCCCATATATAATAGTTTGGGCTTTCTTCAAGTGCCATAAAATAAGCTGAATAAGTAGAGACTTATCGTATGAGGAAAACTCTTCTTCTCCTTCACTTTGGCTACGTCTTTTATAAGCACCTCGTGGCAACTCTTCTGGCGTAAATAATATTCTCATAAATGACTCAAAGTTATTTGACTGTAAATCAGTTTTTGAGACATGTTGTAATGCTTCAATCATAGGATAACTTAAATACAATTTCCCATGTTCTGTAGACTCCGAAAAAAATGACATAAGTTTTTTGAATTTCAGATAGGCCTCTTGGAGATTGTTTTTGAAAGCAGGGTCTTGCGGGTCAAAATCAAATATCAATAAAGTATCTGTATACTCTGCCTGTAAAGTTTTCTTTTCTTCTTCCGTTTTGGCTTTTTCTAATAACAATAATTGCAAGTCCAAAGATTCCCAACCATCTGCATACCCTTGGCTCTCCCTTTCTAAGGCCTTATATAAATTGTAAATATTGGTGTTATAAGAAACAATCTTTACATCTTGTGGCAAAAGTCCAGAACATTTCACATGCTCAAAGATTTCCGGCTCCTTATCAATCCCTTCACAAATAATCAGTATTTTCTTATCCATCAAACTCACCGCTCACGTATAACCGTTCTAAATTATTTCCTTGTCGAAGTTCTCTATTCGTTGAATCAGAAAGTGACTTAACCTCTCCATTCTTCACAATAAAACTACAATCTGGCCGAATGATTTTATTGGTCAGTAAATTGATATTATGCGTAGTCACTAATGCCTGCCCATCAAAATCCGCAATTAAATATCTCAATATTTGCTCAGATAAGGCATAGTGATAAAAGGCATCAAACTCATCGATAAACAAAAAAGTAATCTGATTTTTATGCTTCAGCCAATAGTAAAAAAGACTTAACGCACGTGTCCCACTAGACGCTACTGCACCAATAGGTAAAGGTTTCTCATAATCCAAATACAGCGAAGACTGACCATCAGGGCCCTTGATTGCTTTGAGTGGCCCATTCATTCCGCTGAATATATGCAAAAAATTTTCAAAATCATCAACTAACTGATTTTTGATGATGTAATCGAAAATATCTTCTCGACTATTCGATAACCCGATATATTTATTATTGATGTCATTTCTCTGAAACCATAACATGCCGTTCACGAAATCTCGAAAGGCTGCCAGCGCAGAGTGAGGCAAAGAAATCATATTATTAAAAATATATTTCACAACTGACAAATCAGAAGGGGCTGCTTTCCACTCTATCTTTCCAAATTTATAGGTATCTGAAAAATCAGAGGAAATAAAAAGGGGCGTCTGATACGTCCATTGCAATACAAGTACGCCATCTATACGGAGCGTCTCTCCATATAATGTATGATGCGATGCCTTTTGATACTGATACTGGATATGATGGTTTCCCTCAAACTGAAATTCATAAGTAAATGTAGCTATAGTGGTGGCATCATCGGCTTTCAAATAATAAGAATAAAATTCTTCACCGGCAGTTTTATCTGTTAAATGGGCGATAATGTCAAATAGAGCCAATCCCAGATTGGTTTTTCCCGAAGCATTTTTCCCGTAGATGATCCCATCCTTGACCAATTGATCCTTGATACAGGACTGATTGAATGCATAATCGCGAATATTTGAAAAATCCAGAACCAAATGAGAAAACTGCTTAAATCCAGACACTTCAAATCGTTTGAGCATAGTTTCCACCTCACCTTTCTTCCCAAAGTATAGCAAAAAAAGAGCCTACCGTAAAGTTTTTACGGTAGGCTCTTTTTGAGAAGATTTTATGAAGATATGGGGTTAGTTGTTGGCAGTTAGCAGTTGGCGGTAAGCAGCATCTTTTACCGTTAACTGCCTACCGCCAACCGTCAACCGCCAGCTAGTTACTTATCATGTGCCACCACCCAAGTAGCTACGGTCCTGGCGTCTTCAATATACTGGGCAAAAGCGGAATCTTTCATGTCTTTCTGCTCCCTGATGTCTCCATTTTCAATGACCAAGCGATGATTAAATGCCCGGTCGGACGCGGTTAATGGAGACAAAAGAGACGTATACGCACTACCAGGAGGAGCGATGAGTTCTACCAATGTGGGGGCAATTTGCAAATGACTGCCTGCTGTGGTTGATTTCAGGAAATCCTTAGGCAGCCCATCGCCATAGAAATAGCAGGGGATACCGCTCAGTGCCCAGAGGGACACATCGCTGGCAAAGTTGAACCGTTCCGCATGGTCACCGGTGACAACAAAGAGAGTGGATGGGTCATCCTGCTCTACCTGGCGGATGAATTGTCCCATCACTTGATCGGCGTACCAGATATGTCCCAGCTGGTCCACGGTGGCCTTATTTATAGGGATTTTCATATAAGTTTTAAACGCTTTTATTATCCTTCAAGCAAATATCCGGATGGCGCACAATCCAAGCGGTCAGAGAAGTCATATCGGAAGATCGCTGACGCCAAGAAGTATCTGTTGGTTTGTATTTCTTGGTTCCCTCTACATCAGATTCCTTGACTTTCTCTACCAAACCAGAAGCAACTTCCCCTAACTCCATCGGAGTAATCCACTGCTTCGGTGTAGCAAATCCGGCAGGTTGTTTTTGTGTCAAAGACGGACACAAAGCATAATAGGAAAAACCTTTGGGCGCAATCATTTCCAGCACCGTCGGCAGGATAGACAAATGGGTGCCAATGGTATTTCCATGGAAGAAATCCTGAGTAATGTCTGGATGATGTATGAGAAGCGGGGTACAGTAGAGTTCTCGGTACATATAATCTCGGGGAACCAAAGAGGAATTACTCAAATCCCCATACAGATTGGAGTGATCCCCGGTGTAAATAAATAGAGCATCTGGATAGGCAGTCTGCATATCTGCGATAAATTTTTGTACCGCCCGGTCTGCATAGCAAGCCGTACTGAATGCTTTCCGGCGTTCCTCATTATTACGGATATCCGCTTCTGTATCTTTGAGCATGGCATCTGCATCGACCTGCAATACCTCGGCTGGAATCTTATAAGGCCCATGATTGGAAGTGGTGTAGACGAAATGGAATGTAGGCTCTTTACTTTCTTTTATGAGCTGCGCCGCTTTTTCCAAGAAAACATGGTCATAGACGCCAACCCAAGTACGAGGCGCATGGTCTCCGCAAAAATCTGTAGCACTATGGACTTCATCAAATCCCTGGGCCAAGCCAAAGTGATTAAAATTCCCGTTGGACGCATTGCCGCCATACCAATAGAGTGTCCGATACCCCAGCTTTTTCATCTGTCCTGCAAAAGAAGTCAATGTCTGCGCCTTCCAGAAAGACTCCATTTCATTCAGCTCCAGCTGGGCATCATAGATACCACTCATGAGCGATACGATAGATGGGCGGGACACATTGCCAGCCGGTAAAAAATTACGCAAATATGCCGTATGCGGGTCAGCAATCCATTTCTTCGTCGCATCTAGTACATGCAGCTTGCTGTATAACGGATCCAAGGCCCATTGAGGGACACTTTCTCCCACAATGAAGAAAACCTGGGAAGGCTTCTTAATCAGTGGCCCCTGCGCGACATGGTGGAAATACTGCAATGGATTTTCCTGTTCCCGCCAAGCGGCATCCTTTGGCAGGATACGTTTGACAGCAGCCTTCAAGTCCGCCTCACTGCATTGCATTTCCTCTGCCAGTGGTTTGCGGCGCACCCATTTGAGGGCAATCAGGTCATCAATGCAAGCACGGGCCAAGAAGGTATCTTCTTTGACAATGGTAGGAATGGTATCCCATTCTGGCTTATTGCGATGATTCAATGTGCCGCCGAAACGAATCCATTGGAACAATACAAGGCTTCCTAGGAAGAGGAACGTATTAAATATGCAGCGAGTTGTATCGGAAGAAAAATGGGGATAGGAGAATGAAGGGAATTGTTGAACCAACCAGCAGCCAGCCGCGACCAGAATCAAATAGGGGATATAGCCGAAAAGAATCCAACCGCCGTGGTGCTGATGGAAAAAGATATCCAGCAGATTGTGCTTCTCTGCATGCGTTCCCATATGGATAAGATAATTGAACGTATCATGGAAATGATAATAAAAAATCATCTTGCCCGCAAATGCCGCATAGAGAACGATAGCGTAGAGAGCACCAATTCCTATGCGAAGTTCCGTTCCATAGCTGCGGAAAAAATCCAACCAAATGGAAGGGAGAGAAACCAGTATCATAGAGGCTAAAAAAACAAAGGCATTAAAATCCATGCCCCACCAGAAGCCAAAGTAGAAACATTCCCACAAAGCCTTTCTGTGTCCTTTGAGAGAGGGATAGGGCTGATAGACTTTGATGAAAATAAATCGAAAAATGGCACTGAGGATAGGAAAGAATAGAAAGAGTTTCAAATCCTGTTGGATGCCTTGATAGAAATAGTCCATAATTGCTCCAATCTTAACAGAATTATACATGTTTACATTTTTGAGCCTTGCTAAGTATTGACTGTAGAATCATTTATTAAAGGTATTGTATGATTAAATGTCCATAAAGTATTTCTGCTAAATCCATAATTTGGTGAGGAGAAATCCTCTCTTTCATCATAGTGATTCGATTGGGCATTCAAAATACCAGATATAGTATTATACATCATATCATTTGTGAAATATTCATCTTGGTGAGAACGCAAAATATGACTTTGGGAAGGATAATTATATTGATATTCGGGAGATAAATAGACAAACATAGGAATGCGAACATTATCAAAAGTTTTTATATTCGGATGATGACCATGATATACATTTTCTCCATGATCAGAAACATATATCATAACTTGCAGTTTTAAATGTTCTTTTGCATAGTTGAAAATTGAGGCTAATATTTCATCCGTATACAAAATGGTATTTGCATAATTTCCCTCTGGTGTAGATAGATCAAACACTTTTTTATTAGAAGGATATCGAGTTTGATAAAGGGCATGACTCCCCATGAGGTGAACAATGATTAAATTGTTATCGTCTGAATTGATTTTCTTTAATAGCGGTAGTAGATCTCCGTCATATTGTAAACGAGTATCAATCTGGGGTGAGTCATGATAGTCTGCCGTATTCATAAGTAATGTCATTGGAGTATCGTCTTTGCTTACCCCCCCTTGATTTGTTAACCAACATGTGTGATATCCAGCTTTTTTTGCTACATCAATAATAGAAATCGAATCGGAAAAATCTTTATCATTGTACTGACTTTTCTCTGTGAATACTTGAGATAAAGCAATGGATGTTTGATTATAACAAGAATATACATTGTTGAATACAATAAAATTCTTATCTTTTTTTAGTGAAGACAACCAAGGGGTATCATCATAAGGAAAATCAGGAGTATACGCTTTCATGTAATTACGAGAAGCAGATTCGCCAATTACAATGATAACAGATCCTGGGGTAGTCATTGGTAAGAGTGATTTTGATGATAGTACTAGTCCATCATAACGATTCTGATAATTCTGTTTAAAAGAAGCCTCTTTTTGTCGATACTGGTACACTTCATTCCACATAGAGAAGAAACTTGTTTTCTGCATTAAGTGAGGCATATATACAGCAAGAGGAATCACGAATACCAATGCACACCATATCATTTTATTATTTTCTACGTAATGAACATAATATCTATTGTAATATAGAAAAAAACAAAAGATAGCAACACTTACTAGTAAAACTAAAAATGTTTTAAAAATCCCCACATATGCCAAAACATATTCTACAGCTTCTTTTATGTTGGTTTCTTGGATAGCAATAATAGACGTTTCAGATATAGTAAATTGATAAATGAAAAAATGTGCTATTTCTGCAGCAGGAATGATACAAATAACAAAAGAGAATATTGACAGAAATATAGTATAGATCCAAGATATTCTACTAAACTTTTGTTGTATATATTCACGAGCTGTATATAAGCACATCAGTAGAAGAAGCAGGTATAAGCCAAATAAAATATCTTGCCGATTATTTAAAATAGCAATACTTTCACTATTGACTTTATGTAAAATAGGAATTATTCCAAACCACGTAAATGAAACACATAATGGAACACTCCAAGTACAGGTAAATAATGGTTTCTTGCACATCCATTCTATGATATATATACCAACCATTGGCACTATAAACTGTAAAAAAGCCAATCGTAAATCTTTATAGTCTAAAGATTTAGAAGTCACATAAAAAATAATAGAAGCAATAGCATACAGTAATCCCATATGCAAAAATGCTTTTTTGTCCAAATATTTTTCTAATTCATACATAATCATATTTCCTTTATCAATTCAACCATTCTGCTCTAAATCCATTTTCACCAGAATGATTGAAGACAGTATTCAGTATTAATACTGTCTTTTTTTACAATGGATCATTGTACTTTTTCGTCATTCTTAGTTGAATCATCAAAGCTAAAATAAACCATAATGTGCGAATAACAGAAGATAAACGATAGGTTGGTTGAAATACACCAAACAGAACCATTCCTGCCAAGAATGCAGAAAAAAATATTAAATCACAGGGATTATGTTCTTTCAGCCAGCACTTGAATGATACAAATAGGGAATAACCAATAAAATATAAAAAAGCAGCAAATCCGATAGTTCCAGTTTCTCCTAAGAGTTGCATATAATTGCTATGTGCATGAGGTAGATTCTGCTTTTCTTCTGGTGACCGATATTGACTTCGATAATAATGTCCCCAATTATTTAATCCGACGCCATTGATTGGATAGTCTAAATACATGTTAATACTAGATTTCCAAGCACGAATACGATCAACATTGGAGACATTCGTGGTTGTATTTAATGTTGTAGATAAACGAGCAGTGTATTTAGGGGTACTCAAAATAGTACCACCTAATAATACAAGCATAGTTAAGCAAAGGATAGCAATCTTTTTGCTATGTTTACAATAATAATAGAGGTAGAATGGCGCTACCAAAGCACTGACTAAAAAAGCACCGCGACCAAAGCAACCAAATAAACCGGCTAACGAAGAAATAACGCCTAACAAAGCGAAATACTTTATCCAAGTTTCAAAATGGTTATCCAATACGATGATAACAGACATAGCTAACACCATACAGATGATAGCGGTTAAATCGAGATAGTCTCCATGAAAGCCACGACCTCTTTCCCAGTGTAGAATAAAGAATTGATAACAGGCAGTCAGGCAGTCAATGGAGAAAATAACGAAAAAACTAGCTAATATCTTGAGGAGATAATCTCGCTTTTTTATAAAAGAAACGATAAGGATAAAAACCATAAAACGCCATACCCAAGTACCAAAAAAATTTTGCAGAACATATAATTTGTTATCTACATCTATTATGGATACAAGAGTAGCAAAGAAGAAAATATATGCAACTTTGATATATTGGCGAGCCGTATCAGTAAGGTCTAATTGCTTTCCGTTTTTCCACCAAAGATATAAGCCCAAGGCGGTGGCCAATCCTAAGGAAATTTGTGAAACAGAAGTAGCTAATCGAGTTAAGCATACTCCCATTCCAATCAAAAAAGCCATTAACGGTTCCCATTTTTTGTTGCAACGATAATATAAGTATGAAATATTAGAAGTCATTTTAGTCTCTCTGTTATTTTTATGATTTGTGATTTGCATTCATGATATTTTGAAGTAATTGTTCCCAGCTGTCCCAGATTTTTTCAGGCGCATACTTTTCCATGGAATGACGGGCGTTTTGTCCCATCTTGATACGAAGGTTGGTATCTTTCATCAGCATAGACATTTTATCTCGGAAATCTTCTACGCCATCGTCGCAAAGATAACCATTGATTCCATCCTGGATGAGTTCATTGACGGCACTGCAGTTTTTATACCCTACAGCTGGAAGTCCCATGCTCATGGCTTCGCCCAAGGATAAACTGAAGCCTTCATAAGCGCTAGGGAAAGCATAGATATCTCCTTGCTGTAAGACTTCTTTGACTTGGTTGGTGGTACCTTTTAAGAAAACTTGATGTTCCAGTCCATTTTTTCGAATCAGCAATTGCAGTTCTTTGTAGTAGGCTTTTCCGTCTACAGCCCCCCAGAGTTCGACAATCCAGTTAGGAAAGTCTTTCGCTAATTTGGCAAATGCCTCAATGAGAAGGTGCGGACGTTTATGCCCCTTAGCCAATCGGCCAACAAAAATAATCTTATAGGTATCCTTTTTCGCAGATAAATTAGCTTGTACATCATATTGCGGAATGGCATTCCCAATGACCACGGTTTTTACATTGGGAAGATGATTGGTTATATGGGTGGCAAAAGAAGGCAGAAGGACCTGACAAACCGCACTTTTTTCCAGCGAGGGAAGTTCTTCTTTGGGGTAGAAATGGAAGTAATCTTCCGGGTCACCATGGCTCATGGTAATGACTGGAATCTCTGTCTTCAAATCACAAAGAAGCATTTTGCTGGCTGCTGGCTGAAAGGAAACAATAATATTTGGCTTTGTTATTTCTAAAACATTAGCTAAATTTTTTAATAAATACTTTTCGGCAAACCTAGTATTAACTGTTCTTGCCTTTTGTTTATTAAATGGTCTTAGTAATTCACGTTTTACCTTCAAATACCATGGATAAGGGATCGATTGATTTTGAAAATGGCGAATATCATAGCAAGGAATATTTTTATTTATAGGAAAATAAAATTTGCCAGTTTTGACATCGCTATAAACTAGATTTACGGTATGACCACGCTTATACATTTCGTTAGAAAATGCACAAGTTACTTTAGCTAAACCGCCACTATCATCTACCATTTTAGTCAAGTTTGCAATAAGTATATTCATTAGTTTTATTAGCTTTCTTTATAAAATATCAATAATACGCTGAATCAATTTGTCTTGTCCATATTTCTTATTAGCACCAATGAGCCCATCACGATATGCATTCTGATTCTTAGAAAATGCGTTTACAAAGTTTTCTAACTGGTGAGAAAATACATCTATGGAATCAAGTTGTACCGCTTCTCCGATATTAAATTCCTTTAGAATTTCTGGATTCATTTCCGGAGATTGCAGCACCGGCTTATAGTAGCCAATGGCTGTAAATAACATGGCACTTGGTTGGTAACGATAACGCTCTGCTCCATAGGGGAGAAGCATGACATCGATATTCATAATTTCTTGTTGCCAATCTATTCCCAGCAGATTTTTATGTAGAAAGTGAATATTGGTATATGCAGCATATTCTTTTTTGAGCCGTTCAAAATCATCGCTATCTGCTTGTGTTACCGTAGCACCTTGTACAGTCAATGTCACTGGATGGGTAAACTTGGCTTTGACAAAGGCTTGTAAAAAGAAATCCAAGTTTTTTTCCCGGCGATATTGCCCGAAGAAGCCAAGGCGCAATGGGGTATGGACATGAAATTCAGGCGTTATAGGTAGATCGAAAGGAATATAAACAGGTGCCATGATGGTGTGAAAATTAGGACAATCTTTCAGTTCTGGGAAGTCTGTTTGTAATCCTAAGGCACCTAAATGCACATGGGAATAATCCTTCAGACTTTGTACGCCATCACAGAATCGTTTGCGGTCTTTAGGCATGATGCCATGAAACATGAACAAGAACGGAACCTGACTATTTTTTAACATACTATGATGGATAGAGCGCATGACACGCCAGCTGTTTGTTGGTACGATGACAGCATCGCAATGCCCCGCATTTCCCTTTTTGCAGGCACTGTTTAACCAAGCAATACGACGCTTTTCTCGTTGCATAGACAGCCAAAGTCGTTTTAATCTGCTTACTCCGGCATAGGAGATGGCTTCTCCGCCATCTAGGTAGTCTACGTCACAGTGATAGTCCAGTTTGAAAGGAAAATGTTCCGGTACAAAAAAGACAGGCTCATGGCCTTGCTTTTTCAGTTCTTCCACCAGGATACGGTCAAATTCGACTTCGTGTCCGGCGGGCATGACAATAGATTCCAATATGGCGATACGCATGTTTTACTCCTATAGACGACCATCTTTATCTTGATATAAAAAATACAATTTAACGTATTTGTTCATGGTATAGAAATAGTGATTGGTGGAGAGAATCCATCCCATTTTTCCATCTAAAAAGCCAAAATTTAGGACATATACTTTAAAGAAAGCCCAAAGGGGGCGCAATACGATGTCCAAAAAGAAATTACACTTTTTGTGATTTTTTTTATACTTGGCAGCTGCTAGAGTGGTATAGTTATTGAGTTTATTTAGCTGTTGATTCCAAGTATCATAGGTATAGTGGTACATGATGCCGTGGAGTTTCTCGTTTGGATAAGGGGTAACAATTTTGGGGTGTACGTATCCTTCGACATAGGAGCCCTTGGCTGGGAAAAGACGATCTACATAATCCGGACGCAAAACGCCATGAGTAGCATGATGGTGGTAAAATTTATTTTCGCGCTGAATCCAATAGGCTTTTTGTTCACCTTTTTCTACTACCGCCCGAATTTCTTTGGCTAGCGGTTCAGAAATTCGTTCATCGGCATCAACAAAAAGTACCCATTCATACTTGGCTTGCTGGATAGCAAATGTTTGCTGTGCTCCCCAGTCTCCGTTCATGCTTCTCTGAATGACACGGGCTCCTAGGCTTTCCGCAATTTCTTTTGTCTTATCTGTACTGAAATCATCAATGACTAAAATGTCATCCACAAAGAGCAAAGTTTTGATGCAAGCCTCAATATTTCGCTCTTCATTTTTGGCTAAGATCAGTGCTGAAATTTTTGCCACAATAATCCTCGTTTCCTGTTCTTACATAAAGAGATCAGATTTATTTTAATAACTCATAGACGTTACCTTTGCTCGTAGGTGATACGGGAAATGGGAGCGTCTGTATATACTTGATTCCATTCTTCGATAGACATGACTTGGAATTCATCTATTAATAATGGAGTAATGTGTTCTTGCTTCTGATAAGCAAAGGGCAACTTTTTTGCGATTTTTTCGCGAAGCATTTTTCTGGTCATCACATCATCTTTGGGCCATTCCAAGATGTAGATATAGTGGATAGGACTCTTTTGATGATGGGATGCTACATAAAAATAACTGTCGAAAAATTTTCTTGCCATGTTGGCAATTTTCTCGTCACTGATTGGATTGAATGACTGCGCTGCTTGGGTGAATCCTCGCTCTAGCGCAATCTTTGCGTTTTTATATTCGATAAATAGGATTTGTCCATGGAGTTCACAGATATAATCCACATCGGCTAGGTCTAAATGGGTATTTCGATATAAAGGATGGAGCTCGATGGACCAGGCGGCTTTGCGCAAATCAATCTGGTAGGCACGGTTTTCTTCTATATAGATTTCACCCATGATGCACTCCTGTCATCACGTTGTACACGTCATCCATGAGTTTGGAAAAAGCATCTAGGATGGCATTGTGCTTGAGGTCGGAGAACATGCCGGTTTCGCAATGGATTTCCTTATCTTCTGCATAGAACGAATGATATTGCAAGTCATCGGTACGGCGACTCTTGATTTCCAGGTATTTCGCCAATACATAATCATGGGTGGAAATAAAGATTTGCACTTCATTGCGCTGCAGTTCCAGTAGCATATCGGCCAGTACAGGAATGTATTTGGGGTTGATATTGGCTTCCGGTTCATCCCAAAACAGGACGGCTCCTTTTTCCAGAGTTCCGTTTTTGATGAGCTGCCAAAGCAAAGCAATTTTGCGGATTCCTTCGGCCACCAGGTTGAATTCGATGCGTGCTTGATTTCCCGGCTTGAGATAGAAGCGTTCATCGGCCATGGTAACGCTTCCCTGGGTGATTTGGTGAAGGATCTTCAGATACCGTTTTCGCTCCACCGTATCGGGGCCATGGGATAGATTGATCCGGGCTGCCGCGATGATATCGATGTAGGTGTCATCAAATTCTACATTTCCTTTCATCACAGCTTCCGGTAAGTTCCGGGAGTTGGAAAGGATTTCTTTCGCTGGGATAAAGGTGCTTTCTACATTGCTGGCTTGTTTTTCCCATTTTTCTTCTCCTGTCACGGTAGCTCCGTATTTGGAAGTCCGGTTGGTGAAGGTCATTTCGATAGAAGCGTTGTCTGAAACGACTTGGATACGGGCCCGACCGCCTCGATTAGAACGGCTGAGTAAACGGTGAATGCCGAAGCCATCAGGTCGGAAGACACGGACCAGTTTCTGGGCAAAGGAAACATCTGGCTTGGTGGCCTGACATGCGCTATATAGGGCTTTCATGACATGGGTTTTCCCCATGCCATTTTCTCCGATAAAGACATTGATGCCCCGAGAAAATTCCATATGAAGTTCATGGAGAACTGTGAAATTTTCCAGTTCCAGATGTTTGATATACATGATCTCACCTCAATAATGCTTGGATACTATCCGCTACGGCAGCATCCACTTCATCCAATAGAGCGTAGCGCTTGCGGTAGTTGTTGCGCTTCCGAGTAGGAATTTCTTCTATGGTTTTGCGGTATTCCGTCATAGGGAGTTCGTAGAAACGCTGGTCGCTGCAAGCCGTGCCGCCTGATTCTTTCCAAAAATCGGTGAAGCTGGTTTTGAGTTTCTTTTCCAACCGTCGATGGGTATTGGCATAGTACCCATAGTTGGTGACAGCATAGATGTGCTTGAGTCCCAGGGCTTTAGCTGCTTCCTGGGTGACATGGAGAATGAAATTTTTCGTCCGGTAAGCATGGCACCGTTTGGTGACTTTCTTTACCACATCTTTGGCATTTTCCATGTTCGGCCCCTGCATAGCACCGATCCAAAGGGACCATTCTCCATCCTTGTTCGGCGCAATCCAAATCATCATCTGATAAAGGAACTCTTCATCCAGTCGAAGAGCGATAGAAAGGATACCTTCTTTTCGCTGACCCGGGTTGTAAGTGAATTCAAAACGCAGACGTCCGCCTTCATCATTATTTTCCCAAAGAGGATAGGATTTTCCATCGTATAATCCAAGAAATACATCTTTTTTGAAATGTTTTTCCAGGAAGGTCATGTGCTGTTCTACGATTTCTGCACGTTCATCAAAGGTGGAATTTCGATAAAAGAAAGCACGGGTGGGCTGTTCATAAACGAAGGGATAGGTGTCTGCTATGCGAGTGAAAAGCGGATCATCCATCAGGAACTGATGGAGACGGTTCATCCGCCCATTGTTCAGCAGGCAGCGGGCCACAAATACCACGCAGCGCCGTACTTCTCGTGGGTTTTCCATATTATAAATCTTTTTTCCTAATGCGATATAATCTAACATGTGATCATCCTTTAATGCGAAAATAGTAGTTGGTGACTAGTGACTGGTGACTAGGAAAAATCTCCCCAGTTACCGCCACTTGCCATTTTCATTCCTATTGTGATGCACCAGCGGTGCGCAGAATTTTATATGAGCCGTTTATAATGTCGGCAAAATTTTATACTCCATTAAATCATACTCTATCCTATGGAAGATAGCAAATTAAAAAGTGCTATTTTTGTTGTTGGTTGTTGGTTGTTCGTTGTCGGTTGTTTGGCCCCAACAACAAACAACTAACAACAATCGATAATCTATTTTCTTAGCAGTTGAAAGATGGATGAATGACCACTTACGATTTAGCGTATTTCCCATATTTCTTGAAAATGTAGCGAATCAGTCATATAATGTTACTAAATAGCAACTATTTCATGAAAGTAGTAGGTAAATAGTAACATGGGACGTGCAAAAACAATACTGTATCCGCAGGTACAAAAGCGATTGGAAAATTTAGGATATCGCATAAAATTAGCCAGACTGAGAAGGAAACTTAGTGTAGATCTAGTGGCTCAAAGAGCAAAAGTTTCTCGGAAATCTGTATGGGAAGTTGAAAATGGGTCTCCTTCTGTCGCTATGGGAATTTATGTAAATGTACTCATGGCCATTGGAATGTTGGATGAATTAGATAAAGTGTTAGCTGAGGATCCATTGGGGCGACTAATGCAAGATTCTGATTTGATTAAATACAAAAGGTGACTTGATTCATGAATAAAGAAGAAACATATGAAATTAGAGCCGGTTGGCTCTCCAATGAAAAAATAGGAGATTTATTTGTCGGCTCAGGAAATAGACAAGATATTTTAGCCTTTGCATATGACGATAATTGGCTAGATCAACACAGTAAACTTGTTCTGGATTTAAATCTATATCCCTTCTCAGGCAGACAGTTTTGCAACAACGGTCTTTTTCCTTTTTTACAGGATGCTTCCCCCGATAGATGGGGAAGAACCTTGCTAAAGTATAAAGAACAAGACAATGCAAAGAAAGAGTCCAGAAACCCCAAAGAATTAACAGATGTGGATTATCTTCTTGGCGTATCCGATCAAGTGCGAATCGGTGGGATACGTATTTTTCATAATGGAGAATATGTTTCTCAATCAACTGTAACGATTCCACCGATAACCAGTTTACGAGCGTTACAGGATGTATCCATTCAGTTTGAAAAGGCCGGAACGATTCTTCAAGTAACAGAGCTTGCGCCTTTTGTTACTGGTGGTTCTTCTTTAGGAGGTGCTCGTCCGAAAGTCACTGTGGTCGATGAAGAGGAGCATCTTTGGATCGCTAAGTTTGAATCCGATCGCGATAAAAATACAACGGAAGCCTGGGAATTTGTTGCTCATGAATTAGGTAAGCAGTGTGGGCTTACTATGGCGGAAGGGGAAATAGAATTTCTCGGCGGCAGAACGGCCTATTTGACTAAACGTTTTGATCGAGTGGGTAAAAAACGAGTTCATTTTGCTTCGGCTATGACGATGCTTAATAAGCAAGATGGAGACGATGCCTCATTCTTAGATATTGCAGAATGTATCAGTACCATCAGTGCTAATCCAAAAGCAGATTTACTAGAATTGTGGAAACGAATCGCTTTTAGTATTGCTGTGAATAATACTGACTGCCATCTAAGAAATCACGGATTTATTCTTACAGAAAACGGTTGGCGACTATCTCCGGCTTACGATATTACCCCCAATCCATTTGATTCTTACATGGCTCTTAGCATTAATGAGTCAAATAAGAGCCCGGATTATCAGTTGTTAATAGATACGGCTCCTTATTATGGCGTAGAAACACCAAAAGAAATAATTGAGGATATACGGATAGTGGTAGCTGATAATTATAAAAAATGGGCCGGGCTGGCCAAAATTCCTAGACGTGAAATCACAAAAATGAGTAGGATTTTTGAAAGAAGATTGTCCTAAGAAATTACAGGCTATTGTGCAGATTTCTGTGCACTTACTGTTGTTGGTTGTTAGTTGTTTGTTTGGCCCCAACAACAAACAACTAACAACCAGCAACAATCGATAATCTATTTTCTTGCCAGTTGAAAGATGAATTAATGGCCAACCACTACCTATAGGACAACACTCAAAAAAGGCTCTTACCACTGCTGGTAAGAGCCTTTTGCCATTATTATGAAAACTAAAACCTTAACCCAATGCCACTTTCCTATCTTGCTATTGGCAAATCATGGGTTCGGGAAGTAAGCCATAAACAAAGATAGTTGTTGGTTGTTAGTTAGTTAGTTAAATCCTAACAACCAACAACTACCAACCAATAACTATTTCCCATACACGAAATATCCACCCTGGTCGAGGAAGTCTACGTATTCTTTGACAGCCTGTTCCATATCAGTGAAGCCCTGGTCGTAGCCGGCTTCCAGAAGATGTGTCAAGTCGGCTTCGGTGAAGTTCTGGTATTTCCCTTTCAGGACTTCTGGGAAGTCACGGTAAGCGATTTCGCCTTTGCCCATGGCTTTGATGATGGCCTGTGCCACTTCGTTATAGCTCTGGGCATGGCCTGGGCCACAGTTGTAAATGCCGGACGGGCCTTTGTGCTGCCAGAACCAAAGGTTCACTTTTACTACGTCTTTGACGTAAACGAAGTCGCGGCGTTGTTCGCCATCTTTAACCGGCACGCCGTTGATATCGCCCCAGCCGCGGAAGAGATGGGCTTTGCCGGTTTCTTTGATCTGATTGTAGAGCTGATAATGGATAGATGCCATTTTGCCTTTATGGTGTTCCTGTGGGCCATAGACGTTGAAATATCTGAGCCCTACGATCTGGCTCTGTGCATCGGGCATCACCTGACGAACGTAGCGGTCAAAGGCCAGTTTGGAGAAAGCATAAGGGTTCAGTGCGTCTTCGCATTCATCCCCTTCCCGGAAACCATGGAGTCCGCTGCCGTAGGTGGATGCAGAGGAGGCGTACATGAAAGGAATACGGTGACGCATGCAGAAATGGAGCAGCGATTTAGAATATTCGTAATTGGTGCGCATCATGAAGTTTACGTCGTATTCCATGGTGTCGGAGCAAGCCCCTTCATGGAATACCACGTCTACATCGGTGCCGTCGAAGTCATCGTTTTCGATGGCATCCAGGAAGTCATCTTTGTGCTGATAGTCCAAGAACTGGAGTCCACGCAGGTTCTTGTAGTTCAATCCGTCTTTCAGGTCGTCCACGATCAGGATGTCTGTGCGTCCCTGACGGTTCAGTGTTTTGACAATGTTGCTGCCGATGAAACCGGCACCACCTGTTACGATAATCATAATTGTTTCCTCCTTGTAAATATATGTTGTTGGTTGATAGTTGATAGTTGTTGGTTTATCTACCGAGTTCTCTTGTGACAACTCGCTGATACAAAAGCGACACGTTTAGGGTTTATTTTCCGAGCCCATGATCTACAAATAGCAATTTTAAAAGTGTCATTGGTTTTAGGTTTAGGGTTTTGGGGGTAGTATTTAGTGCTTGGTCAATAATTCATACGCTCAATATTACGGAATATATGCAGTGAAATTTTGATATGGAGGTGCATAGAAATACGAGCGATTGTCCAAATTCCTATGCACATACTGTTGTTAGTTGTTAGTTGTCGGTTGTTTGGTCCCAACAACAAACAACTAACAACCAGCAACAATCGATCATCCGATTTCATACTATTGAAAGCTGAATTAATGAGCATCCATTATTCAAACCTTAACCCAATGACTCTGTGTTTTCGTGCGAATGGTATACCATGGACGCGGAACATAAACCTTAAACCCATACCTGTTGATATGCGTAGTATGTGAATTTGCAATCTACCGTTTTCTAATCCCCCTGCAGTGCTCCCATCAGTTCTTCTTGGCTGACGGCGTAGGTGCCCAGTTTGGCTACCACCACGCTGGCGGCCAGGTTTGCCAGGTAGGCACTATCTTTGGGTACTATGCCACCGGCAATGCCCAGGGCAAAGACAGCGATGACTGTATCCCCCGCACCGGAAACATCGAAAACTTCCTGTGCTTTGGTGGGAATGTGGGTGACATCGGTATCGCTCACCAGGGAAAGTCCTGCTTCGGAACGAGTGACCATGATATTTTGCAATTTGAATTTTTGCATCACTTCATGGGCCGCCTGTTCGACCGCATTGTCTTCGTTGCGAATCGGTTCGGTCAGCACTTCGTTGATTTCTTTCAGATTCGGCGTGATGAAGTCCGCCTGGGTATATTTCATCCAGTGGGTTCCCTTAGGGTCCACGATGACAGGGACGCCGTGGGCATGGCAGGAAGAAATAATTTTTTCACAGTTTTCTTCTGTGCAAGCACCTTTGCCATAGTCAGAGAGAATGACCCCATCGAGCCCTTCCGCCAGTTTCTTTTCCGTATAGGAAATAAGTTTTTCTGCATAAAGACCTGTCATAGGAGAGGCTTCTTCAAAGTCCAAGCGGAGCATCTGCTGATGGCTGCCGATGACGCGAAGTTTCGTCGTGGTGGGACGGTCCGTTGTGATCAGTCCATCGGCGTGGATGCCTCTGGCTTTGAATTTTTCCAGCAAACTTTTCCCATGATAATCGTTTCCGATAAAGCCGGCAATGCTTGTCTGACATCCCAGAAGAGCCAGGTTGTGAGCCACATTGGCCGCGCCGCCTAGGGTTTCTGTTTCTGTCAATACATGGGTGATAGGAACCGGTGCTTCTGGAGAAATACGGGTCACTTCCCCATAGTAATATTTGTCAAGCATCACATCACCGATGACAAGGATTTTGCATTGGGATGTGCGCTGGGAAATAAAATTGTACAATCGTTTTTTATCCATAGTTTCCTCTTGGAATTAAATGCTATTGAGTTAGCTGGTATGATTTTGCTAGAGATTACAGGTTACTCAAGTTTCCAAGGTTTCTCACGTTCCTCGAATGTGCCAATAAAGGTAGATAGGATTGCCCCCGCAGGGCAATCCTATTAAGTTAAGCGAAATATGTGGTGATTCCTTTTGTGACAAAGTTTCTCAGGTTGCTCAGGACTCTCAAGTTTCTCAGGTTCCCCAAATGAGATGATAACGCTAGCGTCTATCAGCGCATTCGAAGAACCTGAGCAGCCTTAGCAACTTGAGAAACCTGAGTAACCTATAATCACAAACCAAATCATGCTTACTGGCGCAAATCCTTAACTTAACAGCATTACCCCTTTGGGGGAGCCAAGACACTTTCGGAAATTTCACTAGCGTTATTGGCTCCTGTGGGGAACCTGAGAAACCTAAGAAGCCTGAGCAACCTGAGTAACTTTGCCGCAAAAGAAATCATCCTATGTTTCGCTTAACAGCATTTACCCCTTTACAATTCAATCACCCGGCACTTATAATCCCCCGGATGGGGCGGAAGTTCGCGAGCGGGTTTGCCGCCGTAGGTTTCGAGCAGCTCTTGGCTATATTTCATCACCACATCGACGGGAATATGTTTCATGCAGGCCATATAGCCTTCCCCTTTATGGGGACATTCATGGATACCGCAGGGATGACACGGTTCTGGGGTTTTGATAAGAATATCTTTCCCGTCATAGGGGTAGAAGGTAGGCACTGGGCTGGCACCAAACATGGTCACAATGGGCACATTCATAGCCACGCCTACGTGCATCGGCCCCGAATCGGTGGTAAGGAAAAGGGAACAGCGACGAAGAAGACCGGCCAATACGGTGAGGCTCACTTTCCCAGTAAAGACGTGAATCTGAGAGCTTCCTTTTTCTTCCATCTGGTCGATACAAGCTTGGACAATAGGAATATCCGTAGGCCCGCCAAGGAATGCGATGTGATAGCCCTGGCGAATGAAACGGTCCGCGCACTGGGCGAAATAGGAATCAATCCACCGTTTAGTAAGCCAGCTGGCACCGATATTAAATGCAATGACCCGATCCTTTGGTGCAAATTCTTTCTGCCAAAGGTCAGAGGCTTTCTTTTCCTCTTCCGCCGGAAGCCACATTTCCAGCCCTCTATCATCCAGCTTCGTGCAGCCTGCTGCTTCCTGTAATACTTTGAGATGGCAAAGGGTCTGGTGCATCACAAGCTCTTTTGGTGTATCTGCCATGGCACGATTAGGCATGTAGTGGTCAAAGAAACGACGGAACACCGGCTGGGCATAGCCAACAATTTCTTTCCCACCAGAAAACGCCGCAATAGCAGAAGCTCTTTCGTTGCGATGGAAATTGATGACCAAGTCGAAATGGCGACGTCGGATTTGCTTAATGAATCGAACCAGCGCCCAAATGCCTTTGTCCTTACCGTGTTTGTCAATAAGAATGCATTCATCGATGTTCTCATTGCACCGAACCAGGTCCCCCAGCGGCTTGTCGGTCAAAAGCGCGATATGGGCCTTGGGATAATTGGTACGGAGCGTCCGGAGCGCTGGGGTCACCAGCATGAGATCACCGATGTGCATGGTGTTGATCACGAGAATGTTTTGATACATAAAATACCTTCTATGGGGAGAATGATTAATCTTCTGAATTCATCTTATTATAGCATGGTCAAGGCAAGGCAGAAAGTTTTTTGAATGTAAATTGTTGTTGGTTGTTAGTTGTCGGTTGTTTGGTCCCAACAACAATCAACAGTGAGTGCACAGATATTTGACGGATAGCTCGTATGAGTCGGCCTTTGAATATCAAAATGTCACTACATAATTCAGTCAATATCGCAATGTTATTACATTAAGGATTTGTATTAGTAAGCACGATTCCACTAGTAAGCCCACGTCCCTTAAGGTGCTAAAGGTACAAAAGGTTCTCAGGGTTCTCGAATGAGCCAATGAACGCTGGCGTTATTATCTCATTCGGAGACCTTTAGAACCTTGAGTCCCCTTAGAACCTTTATCATCACATATTTCTCTTAACTTAGTGACTGCTTGTTAATTCACTTTTGTTGAAATTTATTTATCGCAATGGTTTAGGGTTTAAGGTTTAGGGTGACAGTGTAAAATATTTTGTGTAAACGAATAGATTAGAATTTAATGAATTTCAT
>SAMEA104315425__coassemble_663_pt1 | contig 27105 bp, 17 predicted proteins | sample SAMEA104315425__metabat2_low_PE_033 | metagenome-assembled genome bin SAMEA104315425 (sample SAMEA104315425) | gut metagenome | biome: Monkey gut; feature: monkey-associated habitat; material: faeces | place: China | collected 2013
CTCATCGCTAAAGCTATACTGAACCCCCGGTCTAACCGGGGGTTTTCTTTATATCTAAAATTTATACTCGCGGCGCTATATAAATTGTGCGCCGCTCCGCCATTACGCATTACGCATTACTCACTAAAAAAGCATCTCTTTCCCCCTGAGGAGAAAGTCGATGCTTTTGTACAAATCAGATGCGGTTGATCAGGTGGTAGGCTTTATAGGTGGTGCGTCTCCAACGCCAACGCATGCTCCGTACGGGAATCCGTTCTGCTGCGCGGAAGAGTGTGACGCCGGTGATACCGGAGAGGAGGGAGGCGGTGACGATGGATGCTTTGGCAGCGATCAGTTCTGCTGGAGCAGCGAAGGAGAGGGATGCCAGGAAAATGGACATGGTGAATCCGATGCCTGCCAGAATGCCGGCGCCTAAGAAATGGAACCAGGTCACATTTTTCGGCATTTTCACGATGCCGCTCTTAATGAGAAGGAATACGGTAGCGAAGATGCCCAGGGGTTTTCCGATGAAAAGTCCGCCGATGACCCCATGACCTACCGGGGAAAGAAGTCCTTCGAAGCTATCGATGCCCAAGGGGATGCCTGCATTTCCTAAAGCAAAGATAGGCATAACCAGGAAAGCGGACCAGGGAGCCAGGGTTTCCATCCAGCGATGGAGGGGCTGGGTCAGCTGGTTTTCTTCGTTTCCTGCAGGAACCAGGAAGCCAGTCAGTACGCCGGCTACCGTAGGATGGATGCCTGCCTGGAGGAAAGCATACCAGGTCAAAGCGCCGCCGATGATATAAGGAATGGGAGACTGTACATTTTTCTTGGAGAAAAGTGCCATCACAGCCAATACAGCCAAACCGCCACCTAAAGCGATCCAGTTCATAGACTGGCTGTAGAAGAGGGCAATGACGATGATGCCGCCCAGATCATCTACGATAGCGAGAGCTGTCAGAAATACAACGATGCTTTTCGGCACGCCTTTGGCTGCAAAAGCCAGAACGCCGAGAGAAAAGGCAATGTCTGTGGACATAGGAATGGCCCAACCGCTCATGGTGGGGTGTCCGATGTTGCAAGCTGCATAAATCAGAGCCGGTACAACCATGCCGCCTACCGCTGCTGCGATAGGAAGAATGGTGGCAGACAGAGATTTCAGTTCACCGAAGAGAAATTCCTTTTTGATTTCCAGACCCACAACCAAAAAGAAAATCGCCATCAATCCGTCATTCACCCAGTGAAGTAGGGACATGTCCGGCAGGAAAGGAACAGAAACAGGCAGGTGAAGAATATGTTCATAGGCAGATGCCAGTGGAGAATTGGCCAGAGCCATCGCAATGGCTGCACAGAGGAGCAGGATCACACCGCCAGCTGATTGCTGCTTGAAAAATGCGGCAAGCACCTGTCGGATACGGTCAAGGGTTGTTTCATTTCTAGTCTGGTTCATTTTCTCTCGTTCCTTTCTATAGATGATTTCATAACATTCGCACTATATATGCTTGATTTCATATATATTTCCACACAAATTACCAATTGCAATGAATGTATAGTATTATACATGAATTTTCTTTCCAAAGGAAGAGATTTTTCTATATAAATATATCCATAAATTTGTATAGATATATTTACCACAATACATATATCCATCTAATAATGTATACTTATTGTCCTCCCTGCCTATGAAAGCCAGTTTTCCTCTATGGAAGTACCTGCTTTTGACCGTTCTATTTCTTTACTGTATGGATTCTTCCATCCGTAATGGATAGAGGCAGAAGCGAGGCCTATCTGTATAATGCGGAATGCATAATGCGTAATGGTGGAGCGATGCACAATTCATAAAGCATCGCATAGTTTCATAAAAAGGTCCATGGGTTCAGGGCTGCCGTAAAGGCTGTAGGCAGCAACTATGACTCCGCAGGTGACAAGGTTCATGGTTCGGGCTAGAGTGGTCATGGATAATCCAACAAAGAATAAAATCTGCTAATGATCTAGCCTAAATCACGAACCTTGTCACTTATAAAGTAATGGTTATTTGACTCTAGCCGTTACAGTTTCATTCAATTTGACAAAGAGCTATCTTCCGCTAGTGCAGGGAAAGCTAAAGATGGGTTGCCTCACATAGGCCATTATCCGCTGGAGCAGCCCCTATTGGTGACTTCGTCACCACCTTTCCCCCGGCAGGGGAACTAATGGGATCACCGCTTTTCTATACTCGCGGCGCTATATAATTTGTGCGCCGCTCCACCATTACGCACTACGCATTCCTCATTACGCACTCTTTTACCGCTTGTCTCCCCTAAAGTATAAAAAAAATCTAAAATCTCAAAGAGAATGTTCGTTTTTTGCCTCAAAAATCAGTATTACTATATAGAGGGTGAAAATCATCCGGTACCGAAGGAACGGTGATAGGCCTCTTTCCCCACAGCTTGTGCGCACAAACTTTGAAGAAGTTGCAGGGAAGAAGAAATCATCTGACCTTTATAGATGGGATCACTCTCAAAGGCTGCGCAGCCACCAAACTACATAAAGCATGGGAACCCGATTCCTAACATCAGCTTCCGTATTCGATCTGTGCGAGCGACCAGACCAAGAGCAACCTGCATTCTCCCAATGCAATTAAAAGCGCTGTCGCCGATCTCGTGTGGGCAATTCATAGGACTGGTCTTTTCGGGGACCCATGCTTTTTGTATTGCCACATAGTTTCGATTCCCAAACGGCACAAAGCACTAAGAATGATGAATGCGTAATGGTGGTGCGGCGCACAAATAATAAAGCGCCGCCATTTTTATATGATCCAAGAACTTTAAACCAACAATTAACAACAAGGGTTCATGGGTTCGGCAGAGCCGTAACGAACAGAGTCAGTAGAAATGGACCTCTTGAATGAAAAGGTTCAAGGTTCATGGTTCGGGATAGCGTCTTTTCCTGCCACTACCGCTTTTCTATACTCGCGGCGCTTTATAAGTTGTGCGCCGCACCTTCATTACGCACTACGCATTACTCATTCCTCATTGCTCTCTCCTTGGCTATGATATGGTATAATAGAGTCGCTATAGATTGGAGGACTTATATATGAATATCACTATCGATGATTCGCTGTTTGATACGATCCCCGGGCTGTGTGTCGGCATCGTGGCCTTGCGGGCGGCTGACAATCGGGGTATCAATATGGAAGCGGAAGCTTTCCGCCGCCGGTGCTGCACGGAAACGAACCTGCTTTTGAAAATGAATCCTGCCATGGCTGATGCAGAAATCCGCCGGTATCGGGATGCTATGGAGCATTTGGGCCAGAGCGGTCATATGACAGCTTTGGAAAAGACTTTCAAGGAGTATAAAAAGGACTTGGGGTTGTCGGAGGAAGAGGAGAAAGCTCAGTCTAAGGATATGGAAATCCTCTCTTTGCCGAAAAAGGCAAGTCTCGATGAATTGGCTGGTTCTGATGTGTTGCCCCGTATGAATCCGATCCTGGATATGGTACGGAGCGGTATGCTGAAGTTCCATGTCGATATCCATGCCTATGACATGGGAGACCGACAGACTCCTTTGGTGATTTCTAAAAAGGGCGAATCTATTCAGGTCACTTTAGGCGATGGACTTTGCACCGACCATTGGCTGGCAGAAGACGGCACCGCCGGACAAATCACGGAATCCACGGAAGATGTACTCATCCTCATCACCGGTTTTGCACCAAATCGCAAGAAGGTCACCGCGGCTAGAAATGAATTGGCCCGCCGCATGAAATCTGCCTTTGACCGGGCTGTGGAAGTGGGCTGGATCGAAACATCACCTCACGAATTTACCACCGATATCTGATAGGTGCATCATGAAATATATTGCACTGGATTTTGAAACTGCCTACTGGGGCCCTGCCAATGCGTGCTCTTTGGGCATCGTCACCAGCAATGGGGAAGAAATCATCGATGAGTGGTACCATCTCATTCATCCCCTTCACATGAATTTCGACGCCGGCTGCATGAAAGTCAATGGCATCCATCCAGAAGACGTGGAAACAGAAGAAACCTTCCCCGCTTTTTGGAAAGACATCGCCATGCGTCTCGAAGGGGGCATCGTCTTTGCCCATAACGCCCGCTTTGATATGGGCGTCCTGGCCTCTGCCATTGCCACCTACGATTTGCCGGACATTCACTTCCGCTACGGCGATACGGTGGTGCTGTCCCGGAAACTGTGGCCCGATATGGAAAACCATAAACTCAATACCGTGGCAGAAGCACTGGGATTCGATTTCTCCCACCACCAAGCCCTGGACGATGCCCGGGCTTGCGAATACATCGTCCGGAAAGCCTTGGAAGAAAAAAACGCCCCCTCCCCGGAAGCCTTGCTGAAAGAAACGGGGCAAATGTTGAAGAGATTTAATATCGATAGGAGAAAGAAAAAGTTAATTACCGTTTGATAAAAGGTTATCATGCTGCTAATTTCGCTATTCTCATGAGCCATGCAAAAGGTTTGTCAAAGGGTTATTATCCTACTGATTCCGATTTTGAACAAAGAAAAATACCGCTACCATCAAGGTTATAAAGGGTTATGCCATTTGGCAAATTAACCTTTTATAACCTTGGTGATAACGGTATTTTTTATTTGTTATTCTATTGAAATTAATAGATTAATAACCTTTTGATAGGCCATTTAAATGACTAATGAAGATATAGGAGTCTGCAGAATAGTAACCTTTGAATGACCAATGAGGCTATCCGAAGTCACCGCTTAACAAGCCCGCCTTGTACTTCCTGCACGTCAAAGACGGAAAGAAAGGCAGCGCCATCGATGCGATGGACCACTTGTTTCAGTTTCGTCACTTCCAAGCGGCTCACTACGCAGTACAGCACATCTTTGTCATCTTTCAGGAAGCCTCCCTGTCCGTGGAGACGGGTGACAGCGTGATGCATGTCGTGCACAATGGCATCGGCTACATCATCATAAGCAGTGGTAACAATGAAGACCCCTTTGGAAGAATCCAAACCAGTAGAAACCGCATCGATCATGCGAGAGCAGATGAAATAGGTAATGAGGGAATACATGGCACTATTCCAGTTGAAGATAAATCCGGCCGCCCCCAAGATGAAGAGGTTGAAGAACATAATAATTTCCCCAACGGAAAAGGCAGACTTATTATCCAGCCAAATAGCCAATATTTCTGTGCCATCGGTGGAACCGCCGCTTTTGATCACAATCCCTACGCCAATCCCGATGATGATGCCACCGAATATGGTAGACAAAAACGGATCGCTGGTGGCAGGTTTCATAGATTCGAAATAAGACGAACACAGAGACAACACCACAATGGCATAGGTGGACGAAGCCGCCAGAGGCAGCCCCAACCGGCGATAGCCCACGTAGAAGAAAGGCAGGTTCAAAAGGATAATCAGCACGCTGAAGGGAATCCCCGTCAGTTCTTGTACCAAAAGGGAAATACCGGTGACACCACCATCAATGACGTGGTTTGGAATGAGAAATAGATTCAAGCCCGCAGAATAAATCATAGCACCCACGGTGAGCCCCATGAGCTTGCGACAGATTTTCCAGAGTTCTATATTTTGTATATGCAATGACATAGGATCTCCTTTTTTGAGTGACCAGGGATTAGTAGCTAGGCCCTAGGGATTAAGTTTATGGTATAAAAGACTAGCGTCATTTCGACCGATGATGGTTATCCCCACACATTCCCTAATCCCTAATCACCAGCTACTAATCCCTAATTCCTAGATACAAAAAAGCCGCGGCATAGCCGCGGCAACTATTCATGGCGGAAGGGATGGGATTCGAACCCATGAACCTCTCACGAAGTTAACGGTTTTCAAGACCGCCTCCTTCAACCGCTCGGACACCCTTCCATAATGAATATAATTATAGGGAGTTTTGCGCTGGTTGTCAATATATAGCCCTGTTGTTACATAAAGGTTTTGCGTTAGATAGCATGATTCTGTTAGAAATAACAGGTTACTCAAGTTTCTAAGGGTTCTCAGGTTGCTCAGGTTCTCCGAATGTGCCGATAGACGCTAGCGTCATTAGCTCATTCGAAAAACGTGAGAAACCTAAGTAGCCTGAGAAGCCTGAGTAACCTAAGCAACCCGTCCCTATTTCTTTTCAAAAACTGTCCCATCCAGCCAATGATAAGCGAAGATGCTACCGGAATTGATGCCGTATTCTTTGGTAATGAGGCGAACCAGTTCTGCTTGGGTAGAGGGATGATATTTTTCTATCAAACGGTTCACTTGTTTTGTCCGATCGGTCTTTCCGAAGCGAATCGTAGGCACCCGGGCCATCACCATATCAGCGGGCAAGTATTTCTTGTCCTGTTTTTTCTCAATGATCTGCCATTTCTTGAAAAAGTTATGCAATTCCTGATAGTTCCGAATGTCATACTCTTCCATCAAGTCCGGATGGTCCACAAAAATTTTTTTCGAACTGATTTCCAAGCCTTCGTATTGTGCCAAATGGAGTTCATAGAACATAGGCGCATAGTCATGGTCTTCGATGGGATAAAAACGCAGCCGTTTATCTGCCGAAGTCAGCACATCAGGTAAGGTAGCTGCTGCTTTGGTGATGAAGAATTCATTTACCGAAAGCTGCTTCTCTTTCCCTGGGAATTTTTCAGAAATATACTGATTATATGTTTGAATCAATTCTTCATAGGTAATGTAATCGGCAGCCATCTGAGGAAGCAGAGAAGAAAATAGTTTGGCCTTCGTTTTGGGTGCCTTTTCGTCTTTTATTTCTAACTTTACGGGAAGGTTTTCCATCCGTTCCTTGGCTCTTTCCCGGATATTTTCCAGAAGACTGTCATCGGTTGCCACTTGTTCCAAAGCTTCCAGTCTCAAATCCTTTTGCGCCGACTCGGTTTCTTCATCGGTGAAAAGAGACAGGAAATGAGCCGTTTCTTCCGGTACTTGGAAAACATAGGCAAAGTCGTCATCGGTCAGCCCTTCATAGGTCACTTTCTGGGCCATGAATCGCATTTCTTCTACCAGCGGTATTTTTGGCATCACTTTAACCTGCAGCTGACGAACGCGCTCTTTGGTGATTCCCAGTTTCTGACCGGTCTCTCCCATGGTTAATCCTTGCAATCGACACTCCATGGATTGTCTGGTAATGCCATCGAAGCGGCTTTGGATAAAATCAGAAATAGCAAGATAGCGGCGGAAATACAGATTTCTTTCTATAAAGATTTCGTTTTGATCCACCAATTCCTGAAGCAGCCCCGCCAGTGCTTTGGCATCTCCCAGGCCAGCAGGGAAGGACGCCAACAGTTCTTCTTCGGAGAGGCCATCAAATTCCTGCTCTTCCAAGGCGGTCAGTACCCGCGCTGCCATGAGCTTGCGACCCTCTGCATCGGACCAGAAAATGTCCCGTATCTTTTCGTCCCGTGGATATCCTGTCTTTTGCAGCACACTCAGCAGGGTCTGGTAAGTGACATGGCTGGTATCGCATAAGGAAATCAGAGATTGCACCCAAGGTTCCCCTAAATGACCTTCGTAGACCAAGTACAATCTTCGCTCCATGGAGTGATGCAAATCCCAATCGTATCCCTTGGCATCAGCCAAATAATCCCGTTTGTTCCATTTGTCAATGCCTCTCATATTGTCCCAAGAATCGGAACGCAGGTGCAGCATATCATCCAAGGTGATCACGCCCGCTTTTTCCAGCCGGCGACTGAAGTTCAACGGCAGCAGGCGAATGTGGGTCAAAGGGGTATCAAAAGAAATCATCACATCCCAGAAAGGCGAATCGATAGGAAGGTCCTTGAATCTGACATTTCTGTATTCCCGGAGGGTATTCAGCACCCGCTCCAATTCAGGCCAACATTTCTGCCCCACCCCGCCTTTGTGCCACCATTCTTCATTGGTGAATGCCAGGATGTCTTTCACCGTGTCAAGCCGGTGACGACAGAATAAATTGTAAATATATAAAGTGGTCCCCAACTTATCTATAGATAAATCCTCTACCACTTCTGCTTCCTTTTTGGCCGCTGCTTTGGGCACCGCCCACTTGCTCATAAAATCATTGTCTTTCAAATCATCCCACTGGACTACCTTGACGGGAACACACTGGTCCCACATTTCCTTCTTATCCACAATGATTCTCCTTTGCTTGTTTACTATCCCGTTACAGATTTGCATATTACGAACAACATTTCTTATTCTCTATATTTTATCTTGTACTTATCATAGCATGAAAGAAATGAATAGAATAGAGATAATAAGTTCTTGCAAATGGGAGTGCGGGGTATTTGAGGGCAAAGTGTTAAGGGTTTGCGTTAGTAAGTGTGATTCTGCTAGTGGTGATAGGTTGCTCAAGTTTCTAAGGATTCTCAGGTTGCTCAGGTTCCCCGAATGTGCCAATAAACGCTAGCATCATTAGCTCATTCGAGAAACCTAAGTAACCTTTGCGTCAGTAGAAATCATCCTATGTTTCGCTTAACTTATCAACATTAGGAGTGACTAGGGATTGGTTTCACGGTTTGCGGTTTATGATGCGTACGGTAAAGTAGGAGAATGATTCTATGAAAAATGTAAAGCCTTCTCCATTGGAGAAGGGGGACCGCGGAGCGGTGGATAAGGGCTATCCTGATGGACCTACCAAATAACACAGTAGAAATGTGCGTCTCCCTCTAGTGTCTCATAGAAAAACGCTTTTGCCTATTTTCGCCTTTTCCATTTACTACCAAGATAGGCCCTATATGAATTGTGGGCCGCTACCACCACTCCTCCCTCCTCATTCCTAATTCCTCACTGCCTTTTGCGAAGCAAATGACAAAAAATCCGCACGCGAAGAAGAGGTATCGCCGTCATACAAATTTTCATCTGTATATACCTTTTCTCCGGTGCGGATTCTTATCCGAAAGGGAACTGAATAAGCAATGTCATATTTGGTTGTACATGGAAGAAAATCGTTTTTATTTTCTTCACCTTTGGACGGGAATGTACTTCCCGGCGCGCTTATGGTATTCACCATTGGTAGGCGAACTGCAGCTTCCACGGTCCTGTGTATTTTTCTGGGATCCCTCCACAGGGGCTTCCACTTCGCTTATTTGTAGTATATCATAGTTTTCGAAAAATGCAAGAACATTTTATCGAAAATATTTCTTTAAGCGTTCGTGGCAGATGGTGATCATATGATAGAGGTAACAGGTTACGAAGGGTTATCAGGTTTCTCACGTTGCTCAGGTTCCTCGAATGTGCCACTTTGCGTTTCAACACTCCCTCTTCCCATGAGTTGTATAATATTTATTATGAATAGCTTATTCAAAATAGTATTTTATAATGAATCAGTTTGCTGAGAGCTACAATCAAAAGGTTATAAAGGTGATGGGATATACTAGCGTTTTCAGCTCATTCGAGAAACCTGAGAAACCTGAGAATCCTTTGTAACCTGTCACCTCTAAACGTACTGTGGCGAATTGACGCAAACAAACCATATCACAAGGAGACCACATGAATACCAAAGAAACCATAGATGCCATTTTGGCTGAAACAGGAAAAGCGGTGCTGGGCAAGGAAGATGTACTGAAACATATCCTGACAGCCATTCTGTCCGGCGGACACATTTTGATTGACGACATTCCCGGTGTGGGGAAAACCACCATTGCGGTGGCATTCACCCATGTGCTGGGCCTGGATTACAAACGCATGCAGTTCACTCCAGATGTGCTGCCTTCGGACATCACAGGATTTTCCATGTATGATAAAAATTCTGGTACCTTCCGTTACATGCCAGGCAGTGCGATGACCAATTTTTTCCTGGCCGATGAAATCAATCGTGCATCTCCGAAAACCCAATCAGCCCTCTTGGAAGTCATGCAGGAAGGCAACCTCTCTGTGGATGGGAAAACCTACGCGGTGCCCCAACCATTCATCGTCATGGCTACCCAGAATCCTTTCGGCTCTTCCGGCACACAAGAACTGCCAGAATCCCAGACAGACCGTTTCATGATTCGCATCACCGTTGGCTATCCATCTAAGGAAAATGAAATAGAAATTCTAAAAGGCGAACGTCGCAGTTTAGCCGAAGCCCTGTCTCCTGTAGTGACACCGGAAACGCTGCTTGCGCTCCGCCAAGAAGCCGCTGCTGTCCATGTAGAAGACAGCGTGTACGCTTACATGGTCGACATCGCCTCTGCTTCTAGAAATCATCCCGATGTAACCCTGGGTATTTCTCCCCGCGGTACCATGGCCTTGGCAGCGATGACCAAATCCCACGCCCTCATGGAAGGCCGCACCTACGCCACCCCGGACGACGTGATCGCCGTAGCCCCCTATACCCTCTCCCACCGCCTCTCCCTCACAGGAGACGCCCGCTTCGCAGGGAAAACAGCTGAATCGGTGCTTGATGAAATTATAAAGTCTATTCCGCTGCCGGAATTGGGATAAGGTTCTGAGGGCAGGGATTTCGCTGGAGTTTCATCTTGATACCATCGCTATCAAAAGGTTCTAACTAGTGGCGGGTCTTTCATTCGCTTTTATGAAATCTGTTTGCCTCGAGGGTTTAAGGTTTAAGGTTTGATATTCTACATTTAAACCTTAAACCAATGACACTTTCAAAACCTATCATTTGTTACTGATGAACACGGAGCATAAACCTTAACCCCCATAGTACAACGGTATTAGCTCTACTGCCTCCATCCATAACAACTCTACCAGAACCTTCCCACTCCACCTATCTCAATCCATACCACCACTAGAGGTCTTTCTACTATGAAATATTTCTATTATATATGTATCGCTCTCATAGCCATACTGCTTATGATTCTTTACGACTTATACGGTGCTTTTCTTTTGTCCGTAATTTTCCTGCTGCTTCCTTGTCTTTCCTGGGGACTGGGGAAAGTATGGCAACGAAAGGTATCGGCCCAAGTCTTTTATCCGTTATCGGCCACACGGGACACCCAGACAGAAATCGTTCTTTCTGCCAAGAGTCCCTGGATTTCTTTTTTCTCTTCTTTGACTGCTTTTTTAGGCAAAGAAGAATATGATTCCTATGAAGAGAAAGCAAATGCTTTGGATTTCATTTTTGAGAAGTCCCTTCCCCACTGCGGCCGCCTGTCGTTAGGAAAGGCCACCCTTTCCTGGACCGATTTCTTTGGTCTATTTCATTATAAGAAAGACATATCCACCGGCACCATGGTGGTGCTTCCCAATCGCATAGGACAGGTGCCGCAGATTCTCCGCAGTCTGCTCCGGGCCGCCCACAGTGATGAAGTGGAATATTTCGGTGCCACGGAATACAAGCCCGGCGACAATCCGCACTTGATCAATTGGAAAATCACCGCCAGCCGTGACGAGGTATACGTCCGTGATTCTGCCCCAGCCGACCAGGCCAAAATCGCTCTGGCCGCTGACTATGCCACCGATCCAGAAGAGCGAGATACCATTGGCGATGCACTGTATTCCGCCGGACTGGCCCTCATTGCTTCTCACATGGCCTTTCATTTTGTTTGGGTCACTGACAAAGGGGTTCCTGTAGATACGTTCATTCGGAGTGAATCGGAATGGAATACTTCCATTTCTTCTTTCTTGAAACAGGGCGGAGAGGGAGCTTTGAAAAATTGTCACCTATCTCCATCACTTCCGATTTGTTATCTCACCGGAAATCCATCGCCGGTGATCGCCGCCCCGCTTCGTCCCACCATTTGGTGTGCCAAAGAGAACATTCCTCGCGCTGCCTTATCAGGACGTAAACAAATCATTCACGCTTTAGGAGGGACGCCATCATGACACGTATTTCCCTATGGTCTGCACTCCTTTCTGCTTTGGGCGCTGCCGGCTCTGTGGCTGCCTTGCTATCATACTTTGGTGATTTCTATTTCTATAGTGCCATGGCTTTCCTTTTGACTGCCGCCGGTGCTGTTCTTCTTTCTTTACTTCCCACGAAGAAACACGCTCTTCTCTTGGGAGGACTCTTTCTTTGCTTCCCTGCCTGGGCGCTTTTGGCGTGGGAGAGTTTAGGAAAAAGTGGTGCCGCTGCCCTGTTTTCTTTGGCGGACCATCTGAAAGAACCATACAATCTGGAAGTCACCCTTGCTCCACTCCCCCCTGGAATCAGTGACACCCATTTTCTACTTTTCTTGACTGGCTTTATGGCCTATCTTTTCCTACTGGGATTTGGGTCCTTAGCAGGACGGCTGCTGGCTTCTATGCTTTCCCTGGCGATGCTGCTTTTGGGATTTTATTTCGGTGTGAATCCACCAACCATTTCTGTACTGCTCATCACAGCCTACCTTATCACCACCTTAGTTTCTTTCAAAAATAGAGGGCCCGGTCATCCGGAAATCATGGCGTTCGTCTCGGCGGTGGTTCTAGGAACAGCAGTGCTCCTATGCATTCCCGAAAATCGCTATGAGCAGCCGAAGTTCTTTTCTTCCCTGCAAGAAAAAATCGTTTCTTTTGTGGACCCCTATGACCCTATTTTCCATGCAGGAAATGCCTACACAGGCCTCATGAAAGGCACCGATGGACGGCAGCATTTAGGAAATACTTCGGGAATTCACTACACCGGCCGCATGATTGCTTCTATCGAAACAGAAGACAGCCCCCATCGGATCTATCTCAGAAGTTGGGTAGGTGGTCTGTATGAAAAGAACCAATGGAAGGAACTCCCCGACAGCGAGTACCAACCTTTCGCTTCCCTCTTTGCCAAGAACCAAGGCGAATGGTATGACCAGGGAGCCTGGCTCATGGAAGTACTGGCTAGAAATCCCGCAGTAGCCCAGCACCTTTTGAACTACACCAAAGAAAACGAACTCTCTCAGTTCAAAAAAGAATTTTCTGTGAACCAGATCTATGACGAAACGTCCTATTTCCTTCTCCCCTATGATGCAGACTTCGGGGCTCCCTTCTTCGTGTACGATCGCTCCCCTAGAGGAAAGGACGGCAAAGCCTACAGCACAGACATATGGCAGCTTCCTGGCGGTGCTCTTCTCTCTATGATGGGCAAAGAATCCATCTCTGACCCATACTATCTGACCTACATCGGTGCGGAACGGGAATATCGGAATTTCGTATACGCACACTATCTGACCATTCCGGATAGCTTGAAAGAGGCCCTCTCTTCTTTGGGACCCATTTCCAAAGTATCTACTTTGACAGAAAAAAGACAGCGCATCGAAGAGATTCATCATTTCTTGACCAGCCAATATCGCTACAGCACCCATCCGGGCCGCACGCCCCAAGAGGCAGATTTCATTTCCTATTTCTTGACAGGAAATAAAAGCGGCTATTGCACGTCCTTTGCGTCAGCAGCGGTGATGCTGCTCCGTGCGTCCGGGATTCCTGCCCGCTATGCCACCGGCCTCACTGTCGGCGCCGATGAAATACAGGAAGCACCAGTGACCAAAGAGGGACTCCATAGCTTGGATATCGATGACCATCACGCCCATGCTTGGGCGGAAGTCTATGTGGATGGCCTTGGCTGGCGCCCCTGCGAAATGACCCCTGATGTGGAAGGCACAGAGAATCCATTCCCCATCCCACTGGAAAAACAGAAAAATGAATCTGGCGCCCCCAACACCCCACCGGATCCGAAAGACAAAGATGGTTCTTCTTCAGAAAAACCACAAACACCGCCGCCATCTAATCCAAATCAGACACAGAATCCGCAGCAGTCACAGCCATCCCCACAGACACCGCCACAGCAGAAATTGACGCCTCAGCAGCCACCAAAAGCAGGAAATGGTATTTCTTCCCTGCTGACCTTCCTGCTGAAAATCCTGCTTCTCCTGTTGGTGCTGTCTCTCTATCCGCTGTATCGCCTCACGGCGGTCTCTCGGTTGTTTGCCAAAGCAACCACTTCTGACGAAGCGTTCCATCAGTTCCTGGACTACATGATGAAACTCACCACCTGGGCCGGATTGCCCATGAAAGGAAGCTATCGTTCCTGGAAAGCAACATTAGGAAACGATCCGCGTTTCGCCCATTTCCCCCGCATAGTCGATTTACTTCTCAAGGCCAAATATGCGGGTCAACCACTGACAAAAGAAGAGAAACAAGAAATCCTCTCCATCGTCAAAGAAAGCCGAAAGCAGTGCCTGGCGTCCCTTTCTTGGTCGCAGAAGATTCGCTTCCGTTTAATTGAAAAGTTGTGACTGGTGCCTAGGGACTGGTAGCTAGGCCCTAGGGATTAGAGGTTACGATTTTGAAACAATGCCTCTCATTGATCCGTCATTTCGACCGGTCGTATTTGTGCTTTATGCCGCAGGAGTAATAAAACTGGATGTGTAGGAGAGTGGAGAAATCTCAAAGCACTAGCGAGAAGGGCTTTCTGAATCCAATCGTTACGGTGAGAGGATTTGTCGAGCGAAGCGAGATATGCAGCTCTAGGGAAACGCAATGATATATATCATCTAATCCTCTCCGCTAGTGCGAGCTATCCTCTGGCACATTTCGCTTCGCTCATGTTCTGTCCCCTTCCATAGGAAGTGGATTTTTATTTTCCAACTCCCTAGCGGTTTAGCGGTTCTCACATTTTTCAAACAAAATGACACCCCTAGCGTTTATCTGCACAGTCGAAGAACCTGAGCAACTTGAGCAACCTAAGGAACCTGTAATTTCAGCTCCTTTCCGACCACTGGTCAATTCCTATATAATTCACGCATAGAAATCCCAATTTCTATGCATAATATATATACTTCCCACGATTAACTTCCCCTGTTTAGCATGGTATAATAATTAAATAAATGATAAATTCTGCACGATTTCCTACCTAAGGAAACGCTGATTTAATCAAAGAATTTGAAATTATATGAATTTTTATCCATGATTAAATCAGTGGTTCCCTAAAAGCCTGGATACAAATAATGAAAGGTTGGTATTTTATGCGACAGTATTCCTATGCCCTGCACAATGCAGGAGACATTCCAAAAGCCATTGCGTATTTCAAACAATGCTATACACCGGAGACAGCAGAAGGATTCTTTTCTGTCACCACCCCGCTCAATACCCCTGCTTGGATTGCATCGATTCAGCAGGCCATTTGTGATGCCTTTCCGAATACGCCTCTATCTGGCATGACCACCGCCAGCTCCATTCAAGGGGGACGGATGCATCATACTGGTACGGGCATTACGCTTCAAGTATTTGAAAAAAGCAAAGTCCGTCAATTTTGCTACAACCTGACAAAGCAGTCCCTAGAAGATGTGGCCGTTCAGTGTTTGAAAGATATTCAAAGTCTCCCCCATGTAGCAGGGGTGCAAATCCGGTATGCACAGAAAAAAGTACTGGGCCACCCGGAAGACTTACAAATTTTCTTAGATCAACTTTCTTCCCTGGATGAGTCCATTCCTGTATGGGGTGGATATGCGGACATGCCCACTTTTGGAAATCAATCCTTTATATTTTGCAATTCCGAAATCCATGCCGCCGGACTGATTATTACCATCTACCTAGGAGATATTCATATCGAAGCCCAAAGTGTATTGGGATTTCAACCACTAGGGCGACTTATGACGGTCACCGCCATGGATGGACCCATGGTCATTAAAGAGATGGATCATAAACCGGCCACATTCTTTTATGAGAAATATTTGCATTATACCAATTTTAAAAATAAAACCTTACCATTTCCTTTGCTCCATCAGAAATATGGCAGCGTCCACGCCCACATGCCATTGGAAGCCAGAGAAGATGGAGCTCTCTGTTTCAATACGGTTAGCTATGTAGGAGACCAGCTTCATCTCTCCTACGGTGATCCCAATGCGATTCTTCAAGCCAGTCAAAAAGTTTTTTGCAAAATCCGTCACTTCTCCCCGGAAGGCATTCATCTCACCATCTGCAATACCCGCCGGTTGTTCCTCAAGGAAAATGGAAATGCCATCATAGAAGGGTATGAAAAACTGGCTCCTTCTTCCGGTTGCTATGTGGATGGGGAAATATTCCGTCATGGCAAAAAAATCATCGGCACCAATATGATGCTGGTAGCCACCTCTTTCCGCGAAGGGGAACCGAAACCAATTTCTAAAAAGTGCAAGCAGCACAAACAGGTGGACCTGGATGATTCTCTCTCCACTATCCAATACTTAGCCACCTTTATCCAAGTGGCGATGAATGAACTGGAAGAAACCATGAACCAGCTTACCTTTGCCGCCAGCCACGATAATTTCACTGGCCTACTGAACCGTTCGTCTATCGAAAATCTGCTGCAGAAGAATATGGCAGAGTGCAATAAAAATAACCAGCCCTTCTCAGCTATCATGGTTGACGTGGACTTCTTCAAACAAGTCAATGACTATTGTGGTCACGATGTAGGCGATCAAGTACTTCTTAAAGTGGCCCACACCATCCAGGCCAACATCCGACCTACCGACTTCGCCGGCCGCTGGGGCGGCGATGAATTCGTCATTCTCCTGCCTGGACAACCGCTGGAACACGCCCAAACCATCGCGGAACGACTCCGGGAGCATATTTACATCACCGGACTGATGCCTAACGACACCCCCATCACCGCCAGCTTCGGCGTCACCATCTCCGTCCCGGGCGAAAGCGAAATCGATTTCTACAAACGAATGGACAACGCCCTCTATAAAGCTAAAGATGCCGGGAAGAACCAAGTCATTCTTCTCCAGCCGAAAAAAGATATCGCCACTTTGATAGGACATCACAAATAGTGAGGAGTTAGGAATTAGGAGTGAGGAGTGATGGAAGGGGCGCACAAAATTTTGAAGCGCCCCAATACCTCTTATATAGTCTATAATATCTCTTATAAGAAATAGCAATAATAAAATAAAAAGAACCCGGAAAGAGTGTCATATATCTTTCTGGGTTCTTTTTATATAAAATTTTGCGGCGCTTTTTAATTTGATGCGCCGCCACCACCACTCCTCACTCCTCACTGTTTTTATGACTCGGCACAATCATTCCATAGAACACCACCAAAGAAAGCATATAGCATACCACCATAATGATCCCCATAGGCATGGCGGTGTAGCTGCCGGCGATGCCGGTTACCGGCATCATGACGCCTCCTAGAATCATATTGAAAAATCCAATCAGTGCTGAACCACTTCCTGCATTTTTCCCGCAACGAGACAGGGCCAAAGACACCGAAGCGGCCCCCATAATAGACAATGGAACAATGGTGATAAACAGAACCGGTAAAGTATACACCATAGGAGCACCGAGCCAAATGCCGCCCAGTAGAAACAGAGAACCAATCATAGGCACCCAGAGGGAAAATTTCAAAAAAACGATTTCCCGCACGATACCTGCCATTTTGGCGGGAATCATTCCCATGCACATCAGCCCTAAACCAATGCCGCCGAAGATGTAACTATACACCTGAGGAGATACGCCGTAGATATTTTGAAATAAGAAAACAGAGCCTGCGATATAGGAGAAAAAGGCACCAAAGAAAAAGCACTGCAGCAAACAATGACCGAAGAAATACCGATTTTTGATAAGCCCTGCAAAAGCCACAAAGCCTTCAGAGAAACTGCGAACCCGTTCATTCTTTTTCAGTGTTTCCTTGAAAAAAGCAGTAGCAATCAGTTGCAATCCCCCAATCACCACCAGCACTTCAAACACCCCATGCCAGGAAGTGAATCGAAGTACCTGGGCCCCCGCCACAGGTGCCGCAATGGGGGCTAAGCCATTGACCATCATCAGAATGGCCATGAACTTCATCAGAGCCGGTCCATCCACCACATCCCGCGCCACGGCCCGGGCAATGACGATGCCGAAAGCTCCAGAAAGGCCCTGCACGAAACGAAACGCCAAGAATACATAAATATTTTCCGTCACCGCACACACCAGAGAAGCCGCAGTGAATCCAACCATTCCCATAAAAAGAGGAACTTTTCTTCCCAACCGATCCGACACCGGCCCGCCGAGAATTTGTCCCAACGACATGCCAATCATGGTCATAGTCAACGTGAGCTGCGTCATGGATGTGGAAATGCCAAAACTGGAAGAAATTTCCGGAAGAGACGGCAAGTACATATCCGTAGAAAGCGGTGCCATGGCGGTCATGACACCAAGAAAGATAATTAAAAAAGTCATAGGATTTTGCATGTGTGTTACTCCTTTTAGAAATAGGGATGAGGAATACTGTTTTGAATCAGTAGGTATGATATCGCTAAAGATTACAGGTTGCTCAGGGTTCTCAAGTGGCTCAGGATTCTCAAATGTGCCGACAAATGCCAGAGAAAAATGAACCGTTATATTATAAGCTTCCCCTAAAAATATCATTTTTTACTGATATCGTCTAATATCGGAGCTATAACATACAGGTAGCAGTGCTTGTCTGTTAGCCTTGTATGTGAACGCCCCAGACGCTTTGGCTCATTTCATAACGCTTTTTCTTTCATATTTTCTTTGGGAATACAACAAAGATTCCTCCACTACGGCCCCCATGACTCTGCTGCTACGGTTTTGTGCTTTAACATATAATGCTACCTATCAATTAGCCTTATATGTATTTCTAGCGTTCTTTTCTTATCTCTGGCGTTGCTCGATGCTATCGTCATTTCGACCAACGTGGAGAAATCTTTGTGTTATTCCTCACGTCTCTTTGTAGTATTTGCGGTGTGAAATGAGACTTTCCGTTAAGAATTACATCAAATGACCATGTTTTCTTAAGTTCCATCGATTAATTTAGATATTTTAAGGTGGGAAGTTTGAGCTATAAGAGAACACCACATATCTAGCTGTTCTTAATAATATGGGGGGCGCTTTATGAATTGTGCGCCCCTTCCACCACTCCTCATTCCTCACTCCTAATTCCTAACTATTTCTTACCTAAAACAATGAATGATTGCTCCCAGGTAACTGAAATAAAAAAGACCCCCCATCATAGGAGTCCACCAATCCCTCTAGCAGGCATCTTGTTTTGTATGGTACATATTTTATCTATTTTTACTAAAAAATGCAAGTTGGTTCTGAAGGTTCTGAAGGTTCTGAAGGTTCTCGCTCCACTCGAATGAGCAGAGCGAGAACCATAGTCCCTAGTCCCTAGTCACCAGTCACCAGTCACCATTCACTAATCCCCACAACAAAAAAACAAGACTTCCAAATCGGAAGCCTTGCCTTATAGAGTCCATTATTTATTATCTGTAGCTTTCACGGCATCTACGACTTTTCCATCACTCTTACTGTGGTTGACGAATTTATATCCAATCAGCAGAAGGATAAACCATACCGGAGTAACGAACAGTGCCACCCGGGTGTCATCGCGGAATGCGGATGCCACAACAACGCAGAACAGGAATGCCATGGTCAGGTAACCAGAGTAGGGAGCAAATGGCATTTTGTAAGTGAGCTTTGCTTTTTCTTCTTCAGACAGAGAAGCACGGAATTTCTGCTGGGTGCGAAGAATAACGAACCAAGTCCACAGAGCACCAAAGGATCCGATACTGGTGACATAGACGAATACTTCTGCCGGCATGACATAGTTCAGTGCAACGGCGCACAGAAGAATGGCAGAGGAGAAGATGATGCCTACCCATGGCAGACGATGACGGTTCAAAGTCTGGAAGCACTGCGGCGCATTGCCCTGCAAAGACAGGTTGTAGAGCATACGACCGGAACTGAAAATACCACTGTTGCAAGAAGAAAGTACGGCGGTGATAACCACGATATTGATGATATCGGCTGCACCGGAAATACCCAATTTTTCAAAAGTGACGACGAATGGGCTGCCCATATGACCGATTTCATTCCATGGATAGATGGACATGATAACGCCCAGAGACAGTACATAGAAAATCAGAATACGCCAGAATACTTCGTCGATGGCTTTCTTAATGGTGGATTTCGGATCATGGGCTTCGCCAGCGGTAACGCCGATGATTTCAATCCCCAAGTAAGAATACATAACCATAACCAATGCCATCAAAGTACCACCGATGCCATTGGGGAAGAATCCCCCATTGGCCCACAGGTTGCTGATGCCAGTCGCAACACCATCATTGCCAAAGCCGAAAAGAATCATGCCGGCACCACTGATGATCATAAAGATAATGGTGCAAATCTTAACCAAAGCGAACCAGAATTCAAATTCCCCGTAAGCAGATACGGCAATGAAATTGACTACAGTCATAATGACTAGGGCAGCCAACGCCGATACCCACTGCGGAAGGTCTGGATACCAGAAATTCATATAAATCCCGACGGCCGTCAGTTCAGCCATACAGGTAACCATCCACATGTACCAGTAAGTCCAACCGGTGAGGTAGCCCCATTTCGGTCCCAAGAAACGAGCAGCATGAGCACTGAACGCACCAGATACTGGATAGGCCACAGATAATTCACCCAAGGCTCTCATAATGAAGTAAATCGCAATCCCACCAATGATGTAGGTCAGAAGTACCGACGGACCTGCCAATTCGATGGCCGTAGCAGACCCCAAAAACAGGCCAACACCAATAGCACCACCTAGACCGATAAGCTGGATATGTCTGTTCTTCAGGCCACGTTCCAGGTTTTCATGCATTTCCTGATCTTTCTCTTCCATATTTCTCTCCTCCCATGTCCCAGAAAGTCCTGATGATCCATGTGAAATGTTTCCATTTCGTTATTTTTCTTATTGTTTCTATCTAGCTCTTTCCGGGATGGATCATTTCCCCTTGCTTCACTCTACACAACTGATTTTCATTTCAAATTTGTTCTGCGTAAAACACCAAAGAACCGATAACGTACTTTTCTATTTTATACAATTGATAGGCCTATGGCAAGTTATTATTTCATTTTTTCGATTGAAATTTATACATATATATGCATAATATATAATTTCATTGTAATAAATATTCAAATTTATATTTAAAATATCATTCATTTGTTGTCAAATGCTTCCTTTATTTCCGTTAGTGTTTCTATGCATATGGTAACTGCTATACTGGTCGATATGACAATTTCTATTTTCTTTTCATAGACTGAATCACAAAATCCATAAAGCGATCACGAATACTCCACCCAGGACTCTTCCGACGATGGCCAAAAGAAATTTCATAAGCAGTTTCTGGTAAATTAATTTGTATCATATCCTGGCGATATTTCTCAAGCAATGTATGATGAATTAAATTGGCTGGTGCAAAAAGGGCTCCCACCCCCAAAAGGCACATATCAATCAAAGTTCCCATATTATCTGAAGTCACCACCACCTGGGGTTCAAAAGATGCTGCCGCCAAATATTTCGCTTCTACATATCCTGCCACATTATAGGCACCAGTAGTAATAAAAGGACAATGTGCTAAGATATCCATGTCTTGTAAATGAGTTTCCTGCAATTTTTGTATATCTGCCTCTTCGCAATGGGTCGCACGCTGTAACAACTCCTTGGATACCAGAAAACAAATCTGTTCCTTATATATAGGTGTCACTTCTATTCCCGGTGGTTCTTCTTGGAAATGGGCAATGGTCAAATCAATATCTCCCTGTCGAACTTTCTCTAGGAGACTCACATTACTCCCTTCGACCAAAGAAAAGGTTACCTTCGGATAGAGCTGCCGGAAATCAGCCACCAACTTTGGCATGAGATGTCTTTCTCGAATAAACCCGATCCCAATCCGCAAATTTCCCGCTTCTTCATTAGAAATATCTTTTAACATACGAGACAATGATTTTTCCTGATTGGCAAATTGCAACGCATACTCATAAAATACTTTGCCCGCATCAGTCAATTCCAAAGGGACATGACGCAAGAAAAATTTCATTCCCCATTCTTTCTCTATAGCCGCCATGTTGGCAGATAAGGTCTGCTGAGTAATATGCAACTTCTCCGCCGCATGGGTAAAATTCTTCTCCCTAGCCAATGTAATGAAATAATGAATTGATTGAAAATTCATAGAGTCCCTCCTTATCAAGGCTGTTAAATTAAGCAAAATATACGATGATTCCAGTGTATTCACTGTTGTTGGCTTTGTATTCCCAGAAATAATCCCTAATCCATTATAACAAAAAACAATTGTGATTTACACAATTTTAAACAGTTGGATATTGTAAATGAAATATCCTATACTATTGTCAGAACGAAGAACGAGAGTCAAAAAAACAATACACACTCTCCTGATTCAATCATGTGATTACAACCTCTTATATATAGAAAGAAGGAATTTATTATGGAAAAGAAAATCGCTAATACTATTATGATGGGTGTCAAAGACCTCTCTCGTACAAATGGCCTTTGGGGTTACATTGCTGAAAAGAAAATTTACAGAGCTGATTGCATCTGCCACTTGGTTCATCTCCCTTTCAACTTCAAGAAATGGTAATTCGTGAATCATTTCATCACTTGTCTTATTATTTTTTAAAATTTAAATGAACGAAAATCATTATATAGAAAGAAGGAATTTATTATGGAAAAGAAAATTGCTAACGCTATTATGATGGGTGTCAAAGACCTCTCTCGTACAAATGGCCTTTGGGGTTACATTGCTGAAAAGAAAATTTACAGAGCTGATTGCATCTGCCACTTGGTTCATCTCCCTTTCAACTTCAAGAAATGGTAATTCGTGATTACTCGTTAATTCATTTTTTCAATAGCAAGAAATCGTATTGGCGATTGTGGCTGGTTGTTTGTTATTGGAGCCAAACAACCGTGAATGCATAGGAATCTGCACAATAGCTGGTATGTCTATGCATCTCCATATCAAAATGTTACTACATACGTTTCGTACATATCGAACGTATGAATTATCGAGCAGGCACTAAATAAAATAATATATACGTAATTATTTAAATTCTCAATGGTTGTTGACTGTTTCACGCCTAAATAACCAACAACCATCACCAAAGGTAAAAGATCCTATTTCCCTTCATCCTCCGGAACTGGGATCTTTTATTTTGCATTCTTCCCTATCTAACTATTTCCAATCGATGTATACTATATGGTATCAAAATTATAAAGAGTAAGAAGGTAGCAGTTAGTTGTTGGTAATTAACTGTTGTCGATGGTAGACTTCCCACCTGCTGCTAACAACCTACTTCTTACATCATCACAAGGAAGGATGACCATGGTACTTTTACAAATCTTATGGAACGATATTTTGCCACTATTTGCCTTCATTGCATGTGGATGGTTTTTAGACAGTAAATTTAAAATTGATGTGGACACATACAGCAAGCTCACCGTATATGTGATTTTGCCAGGTTTTATTTTTTTCAGTTTATATAAATACCAACCATCTCCGCAAGATTTAGCTATGATACCAGCAGCCCTATTGCTAATGCTACTGATGTACCTTATTGCTATGTTATCAGCCAGGAAGTTTGGAAAAGAAGATGCTTTTGATTTTTGTGCTGTTTCTACGTTTTCCAATTCTGGTCACTTAGGCGCTGCTTTAGCCATGATGATTTTTTCTCATGCTCCATTTTTAGTGGATGGCAAACCAGCCTATCTCACAGAAGCCATGGGCATCATGTCTATACTAATGGTATGCATGAACGTAGCTGTCAATACCATAGGTGCTGCTATGGTACGCCATAATCATGATAAAGCCGCTCATATGGTGGGCATTCTTTGCAGAACTCCTGCTCTGTATGCTGCACTCTTAGCTTTTCTGGTCAGATTTCTCGATATAAAATTGGAAGGTACTTTCATGTATCCTGTATTGTATCATTTTGATGGTGCTTTCCTGGTTCTCATTACCATTACCATAGGGTTACAGCTTCATCGCACCCATCACTTTATTCCCAATGCCTTTGTACTTGGGTCTAGTTTTTTGAAATTAATTGTATCTCCTATATTAGCCTATGCCATCCTGATAGGATTTGGCCATTTTAGTCCTGTAGCTTCTCAAGTATTTTTAATATATGCAGCCATTCCATCCTCCATCACCCTTGTGATTTACGGTATTGAATATCAAAAACAGCCTGGCCTTCTGGTCCAAGCTGTGATCTTTAATACCCTAGCAGGTATACTGACTGTACCGACAGTGATTTATCTTTGTCGGATTGTTTTTCCATTCAGTATATAAGGAGGTATAGTCATGGCATTTTTACAAATCATTTTCGATAACATCTTGCCTCTTCTGATTTTTGTAGGCATTGGATACGTACTAGATTTACGCTTTAAGATGGATATTTTATCCCTCAATAAACTGACATTCTATATCGTACTTCCCTCTTTTATTTTTTATAGCATTTACGTAGCCGATTTGGATATGACTATGCTGAATGTATTCATTTTGGCTTTTGTGCAAATGTTTTTAGTCGGATTTATTTCCTGGCTCTATGGTAAAATCCGAGGACTTACAGTAGCTAAAACAGAGGCTTTGAAAAATGGCACTATGTTCTCCAACAACGGGAATGTAGGCATCGCTCTTATCGCCCTTGTATTTGGTAATGCACCCTATGTCATCAATGGAGAAATGCCATACCTGGCACAAGCCAGTGCCTGTGCTACCATCATGCTGGTCCAAATGAATATGTCCCTTAATACTCTGGGACTGTATCAAGCAGGAAAAGGAAAATTGACTGCTAGAGAAGCACTTGCTGTGGTTTTCCACATGCCTGTACTCTACACACTGATGCTGGTCTTTACTATTAAATTTTCTGGATTTGATATGACCCAATTATTTATTTGGCCTGTATTTGAAAACTGCGCCCAAGCTTTGGTGGCTATCGTTATGATTGCTTTGGGAATGCAAATCCATAAAAGTACCATTGTATTTCAAGATATAGATGCCTGGGCTGGTTGTTTTATTCGTTTGGTCATGGGACCTGTTTGCGGTTTGGTAGTGATCACCTTATCAGATATAGTGGGTTTTCATTTTTCGCCTACCATCAAACAGACCATTCTTATCATGTCCTCTGTACCTGCGCCTGTCAATTCTGTGCTCTACGCTGTAGAATTTCACAACTGTGAAGATTTTGCCACCGAACTGGTCATGATGAGTACTCTCCTATCCTGCGTGACTATGACAGGCGTCATTTATGCCGCTCGCATTTTATACCCAGTCGTTTAAGACATGTGAATGAATTTTGTATCCCCTTCCTAAGCCCCTTTCACTGTGGCACCTTGCGTTTTACTGACTGCATGGTGTGTATCTTGATGCATTCCTTTGGGTTTGAAAACCATAAGCATAATCGAACCGGCTACTATCATCATGCCGCCTGCCCAAGAAGCAGGCGGCATGATTTCATCCCAAAAGGCCCAGCCGAAGAGAATATGAAATAGGATTTCACTGTACATCAAAAAAGATACCACCACAGAATTGACGTGCTGGAAAGCCCAGGTCATAAACATCTGAGCAGACAGGGCAAAGAGGCCCAATCCCACCACAAAGAACCAATCCCATCCCTGTGGCCATATCCAGGATTCACTGCCCGCCAATGTCAGTCCCACTACGATACTGAAAATCTGAAAATAAAATACGATTTCTGTATTGGACTTAAATCCTTTTTCTGCCAAATGGCTAATCACAATGTAAGCTGCCGCAGAGAAAAATCCGCCGCCAATACCAAAGAGGGTATACAGATTAAAATCATGAAAATTCCATATCTGCATGACGCAAAGGGTGCCCATGGCAATGGTCACCATACCAGGAATGGCTTCGTGGGGTAATTTTTCTTTTAAAAATATCGGTGACAGCAGACACATAAAGAAAGCCGCCAGCTGAGAAAGGATCTGTGCATCTCCCAGTGTCAATCCTTCGATGGACAGAAAATAAAAGAATAAAGCAATACTGCCAAATAGCCCTCGTAAGCAGAGAAAGCCTATGTGTTTCCCAGAAAAGAAATGCTCCTTGGTCTGCAAGCAGAGGATCGGAATAAAAAGCAATCCCACTACCCCACGGAACAATGTCATTTCTCCCGAAGGCATAGTAGGCAGCCATTTCGCACAAGCAGACATAAATGCAAAAGACAGGGAAGCCAAAAGTGTGGTCACTACGCCCATAACAATACTGCTTCTTTTGCGCTTTTTCGATTTGAATGCCATCCGGAGTCGTTTCAGCGGATGATAGGCTACTGGATTTTTATATTCCATTTTTATACATTCACCATCTTATCATTTTTAATTTACTTATTTTAATGCTAGTATCATTTATTTTTCAATAAACAATTCAATCACATTGTTCCGTATGAGATAAGATGATGAAAATGTATCCGTATGGTGACTAGTGACTGGTGACTAGGAGTTGGAGAAAGGTTATGCCCTTCGGGCAGGTTATACTCTCTATTTTCATCTATCCAACAATTAGAGTCCAACCAAATACAAAAGGGTTATAAAAGGTTATGAAACTTCCGATAGTCTCATAACCTTTTGTAACCCTTTTTAACCTTTTGCGTAGCGGTATACTCTATTTGTTAGAATAATCAATAGAGCAAAATAATAACCTTTATAAACTCGCGGTGCTTCTACATTTTGTGTACCGCCACCTTCACTTCTAACTACTCACTTCTCACTGCTTTTACGGTCTAAACTTATACCCTACGCCCCAAATGGTCAAAATATGCTTCGGATTGGACGGATCTTCTTCCAGGGCTTCTCTTAGTCGATTGATATGGACCGGAACGGTGGCTGTATTTCCCAGCGAATCCATGCCCCAGATACGGGTGTACAGCGATTCTCTGCTATAGACCACATCGGCATGAATCATCAGAAATTCCAGCAATTTAAATTCTTTGTTGGGCAGTATCTTTTCTTCCCCTCTGACAAAGACACGGTGCGTATCGGACTCCAAAGAAATATCTCCAATGGTGAGTCGGTGATTTTCATGATTTTTCCCTTTCAAACGTTCATACTGGGCCAGTTGGGATTTCACCTTTGCCACCAGGACGCCAGGAGAAAATGGCTTTTCAATGTAATCATCAGCCCCAAATCCCAGGCCACGGATTTTATCGATGTCAGTTCGTTTGGCTGTCACCATCATGATCGGAATATCGATTTGATCTCTGAGGTTCCGGCAAATAGCAAATCCATCCATCCCCGGCAGCATCACGTCCAGCAAAATCAAATCATATCCCCCCGTCATGGCCTCCTTCAGTCCATCGATGCCATTTTCCTCCACCGACACTTCATAGCCACTGACTTCCAAATAATCCCGCTCAATAGATGCAATATCATCATCGTCTTCAATGATTAGTATTTTTTTCGTCATCTTCATTGCTCCTTTGTAAAAGGTTCTCAAGGTTCTCGCTCCGCTCGTACGAGCGGAGCGAGAACCCTAAACCCTAAACCCTA
>SAMEA104315425__coassemble_682_pt1 | contig 25994 bp, 25 predicted proteins | sample SAMEA104315425__metabat2_low_PE_033 | metagenome-assembled genome bin SAMEA104315425 (sample SAMEA104315425) | gut metagenome | biome: Monkey gut; feature: monkey-associated habitat; material: faeces | place: China | collected 2013
ATATGGCTCTTGACTTTTTTGATTAACCAATTTACACCATTATACGGACATTATCATTTCTTGGCTATACAACAAGCAAAGACAATGATTTTGCCGGCTATTTAGGAAATACACCCCAAAATCGCCATGGACCAGACTTTTCAGCAGACAAACCGAACGGTTTAATCGATAGTGCTTCTGATTCAAAATTTGTAAATAAGATTGATTCTAGTATTTTGGGCGAAAATAGCAGCTGGGTATTTACTGGATACACTGATAATGGAAAAACTTACTACGGCGTCAGCATTTATGACCCGTCGAAAAATGATGGTAAAAAACTGTCTGACTTAGATTACGGTACAACCATTACTACCGACATTTATCGTGTCGATCCCAACACAAACACAGTCGAAAAATTAACTAGTAACGCCAGCCAAACAGCAACAAAGCGCACAGATCCAGCAACAAATAAAACATATACTGTCATTAGAGATACACCAACGACATAACCATCGGTGACTAGAAATCAGAATTATGCCTCGTATTAGTACATAAACCTTAAACCAATGCAACTTTCAAAACCTATTTTATATGTAGATAATGAACACGGCACGTAAACCTTAAACCTATAGAGCATATTTATATATAACAATCAAACTATCAATAAAGGAATCATCATGTGGAAATACAACAATCAAAAAGGACAAGACCTTATCGAATACGCCCTTCTGCTTGCCATCGTAGTAGGTATTGGCTCTTTTATATTCTCCGGTTCCGGATTGAAGGACAGTATTTCTAGCATCTTTGGAAACTCCTCTTCCCTCTTGGGCAACGTAGCCAGCGCCTCCAAGGACCCATCGTCCAACCTATCCGGCGATGACCGAAATATGAAATGGCTAAAGGACACACTCATGGGCTATATCAATGAGAAATGGTTTCAAGACCAGGTGGGCTACGCCCTAACTACAAGAAAAGACATGGATTTTACTAAGGCAAGAGATGACAAATTCGGTGGACTCAGCGATAGTGAATCCAACTCCAATTTCATGGATAAAATTGATGATTCTTATTTGGGCGATTGCAGCTGGGTCATGACGGAATATACCGAAAACGGCAACATATACTACGGCGTCAGCATTTACGACCCATCGAAAAATGGCGGTCAGAAATTATCAGATTTGACTCCTGGACCTGAAGGTATTCAGGGTGTCACAACCGATGTATACAAAATAGATACTACTACAGGCGATGTCACTAAATTTAAGAGCGACGCAAAACAAAACGTCTTTAAAAAAACAAATAATACTACTGGAACCACTTATAATGTCATTCGAGGAAATCCGAAGTAATGAATAAAAAGGGTATATAGGGTTATGATACTTCCCATAAGCACATAACCCTATATACCTTTTTTCAAACTAAAAAGCCCCTTCCTCAGGAAGGGGCAAGCCCGCTTGCGGGCCAGGGATAGATCGACGAAGAAGAGTTGTTGGACAAGCCATAATAGTAGACAGTTAACAGTTAACTGTTAACCAGTCCCGAATCCCTAAGGCCTAGTCACTAATCCCTAGCTACCTGTCACCAGTCCCTAGTCACTAGTCTCCTCATATTTCCTAATTTCTTCCATCAGTTCATCGATGAGGCGATCTTCCGGCACGCTGCGGAGGACTTTTCCTTTCCGGAAAATCAGTCCGCTGCCTTTACCGCCAGCGATACCGAAGTCGGCTTCTCTGGCTTCTCCCGGTCCATTGACAGCGCAGCCCATAACGGCCACTTTGATGGGCTTTTTAAATTGCTGAATTTTTTCTTCCACAATTTTTGCCATTTCAATGAGATTCACCTGGGTGCGACCGCAAGTCGGGCAAGACACAAGCACAGGCCCATACTGCTGCATGCCACAAGAAGATAGAATTTCTTTGGCGGCTTTCACTTCTTTCAGCGGGTCATCGGTGAGAGACACTCGAAGGGTATCACCGATACCATCCAAGAGAAGGCTTCCGATACCAATGGCAGATTTGATAGTACCTCTATAGAGAGTTCCTGCTTCGGTAACGCCTAGATGCAGCGGATAATCCACTTTTTCAGAGAGCAGTCGATTGGCTTTCACCATCATAGGCACGTCGCTGGATTTGACGGAAATCACAATATCATGAAATCCTTCTGCTTCCAGGATGCGCACATGGGTAAGCGCCCCTTCCACCATGCCTTCCGCGGTGGGATGGCCGCCGTATTCTTTGAGAATTTCTTCTGGAAGAGATCCCGCATTGATACCGATACGGATAGGAATATGTTTTTCCTTGGCCATATCCACCACTTTAACTACGTTTTCTCGTTTGCCAATATTTCCTGGATTGATACGGAGCGCATCGATGCCCTGCTCCATGGCGGTCAGTGCCAGACGGTAATCGAAATGAATATCTGCTACCAGCGGTACATGAACCTTTTTCCGAAGTGCTCCTAGTGCCTCTGCCGCCTTCTTATCCGGCACAGCCATACGAATAATATCAGCCCCAGCAGCAGCCAAAGCATTGATCTGCGCCGCTGCCGCCTCGGTATCGATGGGGCTAAAGGTGCTCATAGACTGAATCGCAATGGGCGCGCCTCCACCAATGGTTACATTTCCAACTTTCACTTGTCTTGTATTCATAAGTTTACTCCTTATCTACTCCCCACCGTCGGGGGCAAGGTGGTAGGCTTGCCTACCAAAGGGGGGCACCTCTAGCGATATCCCTCTCCATGAACATCTCAAGCATCCCCGGTGCTACCCGCTCCCAGCGGTAAATGCGATGACACTAGTGCTTTTCGATATATGCAGGTATCACCGAGTTCGCGTGATATGCTCATAGCGAAGTATACCGCTAGAGCAGCCCCCTCTTTAATTCTCCCCCGACGGGGGCGATAGTGCTTACGGTAAGCGAAATATGCGATGATTTCTGCCGATGCAAAGGTTACCCAGGTTTCTTAGGTTACTCACGTTTCTCGAATGTGCTAATGACGCTAGCGTCCATTGGCACATTCAAGGAACCTGAGCAACCTGAGAATCCTTAGAAACCTGTGCAACCTGTACTCTTATTTTAAAAGCGCCGAAATATCATTGGTCATGGCATAGATAAAAATGGTCCCCAGAATCGCAATGCCTACAGCCTGGATATACATCAATGCTTTTCTTGGCAGTTCTCTTCGAATGAGTCCTTCGATGAGGGTCAGAATGAGGAGTCCTCCGTCAAGCATAGGAATCGGAAGGAGATTTAGAAATCCCAGATTCAAACTCAGAAGGGCGATAAATAAAAATAAGGGAAGTACGCCATGGTCTGCCACGGTAGCAGACATACGTGCCACACCGATGGGGCCTGCCACATCGGCCTGTCCCCCAGTGAGCATGCCATAGAGACCGCCTACCATCATTTTCAGAAGGAACACGCACCGATCAAAGCCCATGGAAATCGATTGCCCTATGGTGGTGTCATGCTGTTCCACGTAGGCGGTGATACCCATCACAGCTCGGCCTTCCTGATTGTACTGTGGAATAATTTCTTTGGAAATGGTTTCTCCATCTCTGGAAATAGACAAGGTGAGAATCCGATTTCCTTTATCTTTTGTGAGCTTTCCGATATCGCTCCAAGTTTCGACCTTCTGCCCATCAATAGAGAGAATCTTGTCGCCCGGCTGGAGTCCTTGTTTCGCTGCTGACGTGCCTTCCATAACAGTCCCCACCACAGGGATATTGGGAAATGTCTGGTATCCTTCGATTTTGAAAGCCGCCACCAGAATCACAAAGGCCAGCAGCACATTGAAAAGAGCCCCGCCGATAATCACTAAAAGCCGGGCCCAGATGGGCTTCTGGGTAAAGGCCCGGGGATCGTCTTTGTTCTCATCGTCCATGCCGGCAATTTTATTGTATCCCCCTAAAGGAATCACCCGGATGGAATAAATGGTCTCGCCCCACTTCTTGGAAATGAGCTTCGGCCCAAATCCGATAGCAAATTCAATCACTCGCATGCCGGTCCATTTCGCCATCAAGAAATGACCACCTTCGTGAATAAATACGATGAGGGCAAAGACGAAAATCGGGGCCAGTATATTTGAAATCATATATTACTCCTTGCTTTAAGATGCGTGGCTGGTGACTGGTGACTCGTGACTAGGGTCTAGTAGCTAGGGATTAGGGATTTAGGAATTAAAGATTATTCTTATAAGTAAGTTGCACCCCAGCCTTGGTCCCCCCGTCGGGGGGAAGGTGGTAAGCTCTGCTTACCAAAGGGGGCACCTCTAGCGATATACCTCTCCATGAACACATCAAGCGTCCCTGGTGCTACCCACCCCTAGCGGTAAACAGGGCGACACTAGCGGCTTTATCGCTATGCGCAGGTATCACCGAGTTCGCGTGATATGCTCATAGCGAAGTATTCCGCTAGAGCAGCCCCTCTTTAGTTCTCCCCCGACGGGGGCGATATTAGCATGCTAATCCCTAGTCACCAATGCCCCAATACACCGATCCGCCAATACTCTCGCCCTGGCGTCCGCTTCCAGCACGTCTTCATAGGAAGAAATCGGTTTTGTCTGCCATTTGGACAGGGTGTCTTCTACCACGTCGAAGATGGACAAGAAGGACAATTTTCCTGCAATGAACGCACGGATAGCTTCTTCATTGGCTGCATTGAAAGCGGTGGTGGTATCTCCGCCGGCTTTGCCTGCTTCAAAGGCCAAATGCAAAGAGCGGAATACTTTCATATCCGGCTTTTCTACCTGAATAGAAAGAATCTGGCTCCAATCCACAAATTCATGAGACGGTGACGGCAGTCTATCCGGATAGGTCAGTGCGAATTGGATCGGCAGACGCATATCCGGATTGCCAATTTGGGCAATAATGGAACCATCATTGTATTCCACCATGGAATGAATCAAACTTTGTGGCTGCACAATCACTTCGATGTCATCATAGTCCACACCAAAGAGCCAATGGGCTTCGATGACTTCCAAGCCTTTATTGAACATAGTAGCCGAATCGAGGGTCACTTTCATCCCCATGTTCCAAGTGGGGTGCTTCATGGCATCCGCCACAGTCACATGGGCCAGTTCTTCCCGCGTCTTGCCTCGGAACGGACCACCAGAAGCGGTGAGAAGGATTTTGTGAATCCCCTTCTTATCCTGTCCCAGCATACTTTGGAATATAGCACTGTGTTCGCTATCTACAGGCCGAATCAAAGTATGATGCTTTCTCACTTCTTCCAACACCAAGGCCCCGCCAGCCACAAGGGTTTCCTTGTTTGCCAGGGCCAATTCCTTGCCAGCTCGGATGGCTTCCAAAGTGGGTGCCAAACCGGTGATGCCCACCACAGACACAAGAACCAAGTCCACATCGTCCCGTTTCACACATTCAGTCAATGCAACGTTTCCAATAAGCACTTCTGCATCTCCGGTGTAAGAGGATAGAAATTTCTTTCCTGCCTCTTCGTCGGTGATGACAATGGCATGGGGATGAAACTCCTCTGCCTGCTTTTGCAATAGTTCTATACTTTTATGGGCAGCAATGACAGACGCATGAAATAAATTCGGATAGAGCCGAATCACATCCATGGTCTGGGTTCCAATGGAGCCGGTGCTACCCAGAATGGCTATTTCTTTCATATATAAGTTCACTCCTATTATAGTCCCCCCGCCGGGGGGAAGGTGGTAGGCTTGCCTACCAAAGGGGGCACCTCTGGCGGTATACTTCTCCATGAACATATCAAGCGTACCCGGTAATACCCGCTCCTAGCGGTAATTGCGATAACACTAGCGGTTTTATCGCTAGAAGCAGATATCACCGAGCATGCTTGATATGTTCATAGCGAAGTATACCGCTAGTGCCTCCCCCTCTTTAATTCTCCCCCGGCGGGGGAGATAAATTGCAATGATAACGCTAGCATTTATTGGCACATTCAGGAAACCTGAGCAACCTTAGTAACTTGAGAAACCTGAGTAACCTCTAATCATCTCAACAATAATAACACCGCTGCCAAGCTAGGTGCCACGAAGAGAAGGCTATCGAAGCGATCCATCATGCCGCCGTGGCCTGGAAGAATATTTCCTGAATCCTTGATATCACAAGCTCGTTTCACGTAGGATTCAAACAGGTCTCCCATGGGAGCCATGATAGCAGCCATAATGGAAAGGACAAAGCCTTCCAGCAAATCAAAGGAGAACAAGGCGGACATACCCACGCCAAGGATAATGCAACCAATAGCACCACCCAAGAGACCTTCTACGGTCTTATTGGGACTAATATGGGGCGCCATTTTATGTTTCCCGAAGGATTTCCCGGAAAGGTAAGCAAAGGAATCGCTGGCCCAGGTGCACACCAAAGCGAAAAGAATCAGAAAGACCCCTGGTTCGATGGACACGTCTGCTGGCGAGAGCAATTCATGGCTACCGCGAAGGAGCGCCAAGGTGCCAAAGCCAATCCCAAAATAGACTGCACCAAAAGCGGAGTAAATGAGACCGGTCATATTTTCTTTTTTAATCCCCAGGATCAGGTACAAAAGCAGCGTAAATACCAAAAGCACCGCTGCCATAAAGGATTTCACTGAATAAAATCCAGCAGAAAGAACCATGATAGCCATGGCCAATGCAGTAGGTTTCAGATAAATCTGCACGCCGAAATGTTTCAGCATTTTGTCATATTCCAAAAGGGCCAGCAGAGACACAGCCACAATGGCACCGGTCAAAAACCAGCTGCCCAAGTAGACCAATCCCAGCACCGCCAAAATGCCTACAATGGCGGTAATGACACGAACTTTCATGAATCAGCCTCCGTTAATCCTCCGAAGCGACGATCTCGCCCGGTATACCAATCAATGGCTTTTGTAAGCTCTGCCTCGGTGAAATCGGGCCAAAGAACAGGAGTGAAATAGAGTTCACTATAGGACACCTGCCAGAGCAGGAAGTTGGAAATACGAGATTCCCCACCGGTTCGAATCATCAGATCCACATCTTTCGCATCCGACGGATAGAGAGAATTGCTGATGGTTTCTTCGGAAATATCCACTGGCTGCAGAGTTCCTGACTTGACCTGTTCCGCAATGAACTGCACAGCATGAACGATTTCCATACGGCCACCGTAGTTGATTGCTACGTTCAGAATGAGCCCATCATTTTTCGCCGTGTCTTTTTCACACTGGGCGATTTCCTTACGAAGTCCTTCGGAGAGTGCCGATGGTTCCCCTACGATATGAACCTGTACATTATCATCAATCAGTTCACGGAGCTGGCTGATGAGGTAATTTTTAAACAATTTCATCAAGAAACGCACTTCAATGGACGGCCGTTTCCAATTCTCCGTGGAGAATGCATAGAGAGTCAACACTTTGACGCCCATGTGACCGGCTGCACGGACAATGGTTTTTACATTGGCCGCACCAACCTGGTGCCCATAGGTACGCTCTCTCCCCCGCTGCTTCGCCCACCGGCCATTGCCATCCAAAATGATGGCTACGTGCTCTGGAAATGATTTTTTATCAGACATAAATACCAATTGACTCCTATCATATAAAAAGAAAAGGTATTTCCTATAGTAAAAAAGGGTATCCTCTATGATATCTGCTTTCTAACATAGCATATAAAAGGAAGAATAAAGGTTATAAAGATTACATAGGGTTACATGTTACCTGCATTGCCTCATCGTATATAAGCCGCTACCATATCTAACCAACTTGGGAAAATATAACCTGCCCGAAGGGCTAACCTTTTCGCCTATCTCAAAAAGCTGCTGGTGCCTCTAGCAAATCCTAGGAAACATATAACCCGCCCGGAGGGCTAACCTTTTAACTATCTGCAAAAGTCGCTACTGCCCCAGCTGTTCTTCCACTGAAATACTATATTTCATCCGCGGCATAATGACCGCTTTTTCTCCAGTCCGTACCAGGTACAGTTTTCCTTCTTCCAATGATTCCTGTCTCCCATGAGTAAAAGAAATCGTACCACCAGGATACGATTTCTCTATACTCTGTCTCACAGTTTCATCAAAAGGCATACCTGGATAGATAGCTTTCTGATTCATACTCATACGGACATGATTTCTTTAATTTTCTTATCAGTGACAGCTTCCAGGTCTTTGATCTTCTGGTCAGTCAGCTTCTGGATTTTGTCCTGTACTTCTTTGATAACGTCTTTGGAAACGTCGCTGTTCTTTTCTTCCTTCTTCAGGAAATCATTGCCATCGCGGCGAATGTTGCGGATAGCTACTTTTGCTTCTTCCGCTTTCTTGTTCACTACCTTGGACAGTTCCTTACGGCGTTCTTCGGTGAGCTGCGGAATAGCCATACGAATCAGGTTACCATCGTTCATCGGAACCAGGCCCAGGTCAGACTGGAGAATGGCTTTTTCGATTTCCTTCAAAAGCCCCTTATCCCAAGGCTGTACCACCAGCAATCTAGCTTCCGGAACAGTGACAGAGGCTACCTGGGTCACCGGTGTACGGCTGCCGTAGTAGTCTACAAAAATGCGATCCAGCAGGCTTGCATTGGCCTGGCCGGTACGGATGGAAGTAAATTCATTGCGGAGAGCAGTGATGGATTTGTCCATTTTTTCGGACAGTTTTTTCAGTTCGTCTTCGTACATAATTATTTCCCTTCAATTAATGTGCCCAAGGATTCACCCTTGCAAGCTTTTACGATATTTCCTGGAACATCGATATTGAATACCTGAATCGGAATTTCATTATTCATGCACAGTGTAATAGCTGTATTATCCATGACAGCCAATTCCTTCTGCAGCACTTCTCCATAGGTCAGATGGGTAAACATCTTTGCTTCTGGATGGAACTTCGGATCTGCGTCATAGACACCATTGGTCTGTTTCTTGGCCATGAGCATCACATCAGCTTCGATTTCAGCACTGCGGAGAGCCGCTGTGGTATCGGTGGTGAAATACGGATTTCCTGTGCCGCCGCCAAAAATAACCACTCTGCCCTTTTCCAGATGACGGATAGCCTTGCGGCGAATGTATGGTTCAGCAACCTGACGCATTTCAATAGCAGTCTGTACGCGAGTAGAAACACCCAGTTTTTCCAGTGCATCCTGGAGAGCCACAGAGTTAATCACCGTAGCCAGCATACCCATGTAGTCCGCAGACGCACGATCCATGCCGCCCTGGCTTCCCTTCAGACCTCTCCAAATATTGCCACCGCCTACAACGACAGCCACTTCGATTCCACTTTCACAAGCTTCCTTGATTTCTCCAGCCAAACGATATACCACTTCTGGATCAATCCCAAAACCTTTATCATTGGCCAGCGCTTCACCAGATAACTTGAGCATTACTCTCTTATACTTATTTTCTGTTGCCATTGTACACCCCCATGAAATAACAAATTACATCTTTACTATTATATATGATATTGGCTATCAAAGCTAGTGGAACTTTTTTAGAAGTGAGGAATTAGGAGTGAGGAGTGATTGCCAGCGAGCGTCTCGAATAACTCTTAGACCTACTGATGCAGTATGCACAAAACCGTTACTATATGCTCGCTGTTTTTGTGCGTTATAGTCATGATTTGGTTAGTAGTTACAGGTTACTATAGGTTCTGAGGGTTCTAAAGGTTCTCAGATATCTCGAATATACCAATAACCGCTAAAGCTCTTGCTATATCATCTCATTTGAAAACCATGAGAACCTTCAGAACCCTTAGCACCTTCAGAACCTTTTCCACAAAAGGAATCAATCCTTATTTTACTTAGCTTAACAGCATTAATACAAAATGGGTTTTGGGGCGCCCTATAATTTGATGCACTCTTTCCACCACTCCTCACTCCTAACTAAAAATCGGCACAAAAAAGAGAACACCCGAAAGTGTCCTCTTTTTTGTGTTTTGTGTGAGCGTCTATTACTGTTTCAGCTGTTTAGCTACTTCAGCAGCCAGATCATCCTGTTTCTTTTCGATGCCTTCGCCAAGCTGGAAGCGGGTGAAACGAACTACTTCTGCATTCTTGGATTTCAGCAGTTTAGCAATGGTCAGATCGCCATCTTTAATGAATTCCTGGTCAACAAGGCATACTTCCTTGTAGTACTTGTTGATACGGCCAAGAACCATCTTTTCAATGATCTTTTCTGGTTTGCCTTCGTTTCTAGCTTCTACAGCCAGAACTTCTTTTTCGTGTTCGATTTCAGCCTGTGGAACCTGGGAACGGTCGAGGTAAGAAGGATTTGCTGCAGCTACCTGCATAGCGATATCCTTGCCCAGTTCAGCGTCGCCGCCTTTGAGTTCAACCAGAACGCCAATCTTGCCGCCGCCATGGATGTAGCTGTAAACCTGGCCGTCAGCGCTTTCATAACGTACAAAGCGACGAACGGAAATGTTTTCGCCGATCTTTGCAACAGCTTCGGTAACCTGGTCTTTCACAGCTTTGCCGTTCATTTCAGAAGCCAGCAGTGCTTCTACGTCAGCTGGGTTTACTGCCAGAATCTGCTGAGCAATAGCTGCAGCAAGAGCTCTGAAGTCAGTATTGCTGCCTACGAAGTCAGTTTCGCAGTTTACTTCTACTACAGTGCCGACTTTGCCATCTTCGGAGATAGCAGATACGACAGCACCTTCAGCAGCTACACGGCTAGCTTTTTTAGCAGCCTGAGACAGTCCCTTTTCACGGAGAATGTCAACTGCTTTTTCCATATCGCCTTCAGCTTCAACAAGTGCCTTTTTGCAATCCATCATTCCGGCACCGGTCTTGGTACGCAGATCTTTTACCATACTAGCTGTAATTGCCATCTTATGACCTCCATCATAAAAATAAGGTATTTAAAAAATGTGACATGAAATACGATGTGTTTATAACTATATAAAGATGGGTATAGGGGCGCTTTCAAATATTGTGCGCCCCTTCCACCATTACGCACTACGCATTACGCACTACGCATTTTTTCAAGTTATTGAACAATCTCTGTGAAAATTATTCCTGTTCAGCAGCTTCTTCAGCCGGTGCTTCGGTAGCTTCTGCTTCAGCAGCTTCAGCTTCCTGCTGGCCCTGACGACCTTCGAGAACAGCGTCAGCCATCTTGCTAGCCAGAAGTCTTACAGCGCGGATAGCGTCATCGTTTGCTGGAATCGGGAAATCAACAACGTCTGGATCGCAGTTGGTGTCAACGGTAGCAACAACCGGAATGTGGAGCTTGTGAGCTTCAGCAACAGCGATTTCTTCTTTCTTGGAGTCGATGATGAAGATAGCGCCTGGCAGTTTCTTCATATCTTTGATGCCGCCCAGGTTCTTTTCCAGTTTTTCCAGTTCGCGTTTCATAAGGATAACTTCCTTCTTCGGATACTGGTCAGTGGTGCCTTCTTCAAACATTTTTTCCAGTTCTTTCAGACGAGCTACACGGGTCTGAATGGTGCGGAAATTGGTCAGCATACCGCCGAGCCAACGTTCATTGACATAGAACTGGTTGCAACGGGTAGCTTCTTCTTTTACAGAGTTCTGAGCCTGTTTCTTGGTGCCTACGAACAGAACGGATTCACCTTTAGCTGCTACGTCACGGATGAAAGCGTAAGCTTCTTCTACTTTCTTAACGGTCTTCTGCAGATCGATGATGTAGATGCCGTTTCTTTCGGTGAAAATGAAGCGAGCCATTTTCGGATTCCAACGACGGGTCTGATGACCAAAGTGAACGCCTGCTTCGAGTAACTGTTTCATGGATACAACTGCCATAATATAACCTCCTGTTATTAACCTCTGCTCCCATCCTCTCCTGCAGCCACTTCGGAAATGAGTAAGAAATAAATTTTTTCCGATAGCACAGATGCAGAATCCGAGAAGCATGTGTACTCATGCGTTATCTATTCTACCAAAAGGAAAAATAGATTGCAAGTAGTTTATTTGTTGTTTCTTATAGGTTAAAATGATAGTTTTTCTTTCCATGTAAACCCTACCACTTATTGGCCCTTCTGAAAATAAAAAAGTCGAAGTATGTAATAAAGCATATATCCCTTTATTACACACTTCGCACTCTAGTTCATTTTATTACATTCTGGTATCCGACAGCCTATGTGCCGGTGTAGCAGGTATAGAATGGTAGCCAGATGAATTTCTTGGCTGTCTTGATTCATGTTTTCTCCAAGCCTCTTCCATGGCCTTTACATAACGCATCCCATACGTTCCCTGCTTTGCTGGAATAAATCCTCTATGAGCATCATTTAGAACCTGAATCCGTTTTCTGGTATTGGCATCATAGACATAGGTAGAAAAGAACCAGTACCCCTTGCAGTCCAAATCAAAAATTCCATGACCTTCTTTATAGGTACTCTTTCCAGTCGGTGCTGAAAGGATCCAAGTCTCCGCCATCCTATGCCCTCTATGTTCAAAGCTATCACCATAATAAAATTCAATATGTTGCTTATCATACCAATGGCCATTCATAAACCACTGCCACCGATTGGAATCCGGTACATACGCATGGCAATACGAAACTAGAGCCACCTGCAGCAGTAAAACTATGGCTAAAATCCGCTTCATAGATATTCTTCCTTTCTTGCTTCCTATACTACCTATTGAATCTTCACACCCAGGACATCGTCTTGTATCTCACTTCTTTTATATTAACATACTTTATGACTTAAAAAAATAAAAAATACAACCATGCAGAATACATCCACATAGTTGCATTTTATATTTCTACCAATTAAGCCTTTTTAGCTGCTTCGCAGATCTGGGTGAAGCCAGCCGGGTCGCTGATAGCCAGTTCGGACAGCATCTTACGGTTTACTTCGATACCTGCTTTGGTCAGGCCAGCGATGAGTCTGCTGTAGGTCAGGCCGTTCTGACGAGCTGCTGCGTTGATACGAACGATCCAGAGCTTACGGAATTCTCTCTTCTTGGATCTACGGTCTCTTCTAGCGTAGTAGAGAGCCTTCATAACCAGTTCGTTTGCTTTTCTGAACTGGGTGTGACGAGCGCCTCTGTAGCCCTTAGCCAGTTTCAGAATCTTCTTATGTCTTGCGTGAGCGGTAACGCCGCTTTTTACTCTTGCCATTCTCTAAAATCCTCCTTATTAGCCGTTTGGAAGCAATCTTGCTACACGTTTGTAATCAGACTTGGAAACCAGTGCTGCTTTTCTGAAGTTTCTCTTTCTCTTCGGGGACTTCTTTTCGAGAATGTGGCTCTTGAAAGCTTTGTTTCTCTTGAACTGACCGGAACCGGTTTCAGTAAAACGTTTTGCCGCTGCGCGACGGGTTTTCATTTTCGGCATTGTAATACTCTCCTTTTGTTATGCTTTTGGACCAACGACCATAGTCATGTTGCGTCCTTCTAATTTCGGTGGCTTTTCGCGAACAATGGTATCACCGAGTTCTTTTGCGAAACGGTCGAGAACGTCCTGGCCAAGTTCTGGATGGGTCATTTCTCTACCACGGAACATGATGGTCACTTTTACTTTGTTTCCATCACCTAAGAAACGCTGCGCATTCTTCAGTTTAACAAAGAAGTCATGGTCTTCGATATTTGGACGAAGCTTGACTTCCTTAATCTGGAATACCTTCTGTTTCTTCTTTGCTTCCTTATCACGTTTCTGCTGTTCATATCTGTACTTGCCATAATTCATGATACGGCATACCGGTGGGCGACCATTCGGTGCCACCTCTACGAGATCAAGTCCTTTTTCTTCCGCAATGCGAATCGCTTCATGAAGTGTCATGATCCCCAATTGTTCATTTGTATCGCTGACTACGCGTACCTCTCTGGCACGAATCTGTTCATTGATACTCAGTTCCTTACCTATTCTTTTCACCTCCGAAATAGAAATCATTGCAAGTATAAAGGCGGACAGCATCTGCCGTCCGCCCTGAGTTCATACGTAACCTTAGTAGCCTGCGCCTTGTAAGGTGAGAAGCGGATGACTTCTGCTTGCAATCAATTACAAGGTATATATTACCCTATTGCTTCCTATCTGTCAATAGGATTTTTAAGAAAATTAGCGATTTATCATTTGTCGCTTATCATTAACCGCTATAGGATGGTTTCTTTCATACCAAAGAGATAAAAAGGGTGTTATTCTACTGACTTCTATTTTTAAACACACAAATCTCATCGCCTGTCACAAGGTTATAAAGGGTTACATAAGGTTATGAGACTACGGTAAGCATATAACACTATATAACCTTTTTAGACTTATTCCTACATGACTAAGATATAAATAGGTTATTTATTCTACGCATTTCTTTTTTTCACATATCACATGTACGGCTTGGTAAAAGGTTAAAAGGGTTATATAAGGTTATGTGTTTACCATAGTCTCATAACCTTATATAACCCTTTATAACCTTTTACCAAGCCATACCATTTCCATGTTTAAAAGTAGAAATCAGTAGAATAATAACCTTTTAGCCACCTAGCTACTAATCCCAATCACTAGTCACCAGCAAGATCATTCAAATCTTCTCATTTTATGTGTCAGAGAGCTATTGCCGTACCATGCATCAGCATCCAGGTCTTCTTCGATACGGAGGAGCTGGTTGTATTTAGCTACGCGTTCGCTTCTGCCCGGTGCGCCGGTCTTAATCTGACCTGCGTTAAGAGCTACAGCGATATCAGCGATGGTAGTATCTGCCGTTTCACCAGAACGGTGAGAAATAACAGCGGTATAGCCTGCACGCTGTGCCATCTGGACAGCTTCAAAGGTTTCTGTCAGGGTGCCAATCTGGTTCAGTTTAATCAGAATGGAGTTAGCTACACCCATATGGATACCTTTGGAAAGACGTTTGGTATTGGTCACGAACAGGTCATCGCCAACGAGCTGAATCTTGTCACCCAGGGCAGCGGTCAGTTTCTTCCAGCCATCCCAGTCTTCTTCGCCTAAACCATCTTCAATGGAAATAATTGGATACTGGTCAATCAGGTGCTGGTAGAATTCAATCATACCTTCTGCATCTTTGGCCGTGTGGTCACCAGCCAGATGATACAGGCCGTCGTCTCCCAGCAGTTCAGAAGCAGCTACGTCAGCGCAGAGAACGATATCTTTGCCTGCAGTGTAGCCAGCTTTTTCGATAGCTTCGCAAATGACTTCCATAGCGGCTTCATTGGACGGAAGGTCCGGTGCGAAACCGCCTTCATCACCAACAGCGGTGGACAGGCCTTTGCTCTTCAGTACAGATTTCAGGGTGTGATAAATTTCAGCGCACATGCGGAGAGCTTCTCTGAAATTCGGAGCCCCTACTGGCATGATCATGCTTTCCTGGATATCTACGTTGTTATCTGCATGAGCACCACCGTTCATGATGTTCATCATTGGTACCGGCAGGTTGTGTGCATTGACACCACCCAGGTACTGGTACAGCGGAAGTCCTGCAGACTGCGCAGCTGCATGAGCGGCAGCCAGGGAAACGCCCAGAATGGCATTGGCACCAAGACGGCTCTTATTTTCTGTGCCATCCAGGTTAATCAGGATGTGATCCAATCCTCTCTGGTCACTGGCATCCCAGCCCAGTACTGCATCAGCAATTTCCCCATTTACATGGTTGACTGCTTTAAGTACCCCTTTGCCGTCATAGCGAGATTTGTCTCCATCGCGGAGTTCTGTAGCTTCAAACATACCAGTGGACGCACCGGACGGTACAGCGGCTCTAGCAAAAGTGCCATCTTCCAAAGCCATATCTACTTCTACAGTCGGGTTTCCGCGGGAATCCAAAATTTCTCTTGCATGCAAATCAGTAATTGCTGCCATTATGTTTCCTCCTCTGTTATGCCTCTATGGACATAGTTGTTCATTTTTATTATGTACTTTTTAAAAGTTAGGAGTTAGGAATGAGGAGTGAGGAGTGGTGGCCGGCGAGCGCGCCAAATTACTTTTAAGCGAAGCAGAAACAAATCACGCAACCGTTTCTATATGCTCGCCGCTTTTTATTATCAGTTGGCAATATGTGCTAGAGAAACATTGATATGACCTACTTCATATAAAAGGGGTATTGGGGTGCTTCCAAATTTTGTGCACCCCTTCCACCACTCCTAACTCCTCACTCCTAACTCCTCACTATAATTAATTATGCTTTTTCATAAATAGCCAAAAGTTCTTCCGCCTTGAGGCTGGCGCCACCAATCAGCGCCCCATCGATATCTTTTTCTTTCAGCAAAGATTCGATGTTGTCGGCTTTGACAGAACCGCCGTAAAGAATACGTACTTCTTCAGCGGCTTTCTTACCAGCCAGTTCTTTCACGGTCCGCCGGATGAAAGCAGATACCGCTTCCGCATCTTCTGCCGTAGCAGCTTTGCCAGATCCAATGGCCCAAATCGGTTCATAGGCGATGACCAATTTCCCGATTTCTTTCTTATCCAAGTCAAACAAAGCGGTTTTGATTTCAGAACCAATCCGTTCTTCCGTCTGTCCTTCGTTTCTTTCTTCTTCGGTTTCGCCAACACAAAGAATCGGTGTCATGTCATGAGCCAACACAGCTTTCACCTTCCGTGCCACCAGTTCATCGGTTTCCCCCAAAAGCTGGCGCCGTTCCGAATGGCCGCAAATGACATAGGAGCAGCCCAATTCTTTCAGCATAGCCGGAGAAATTTCACCCGTGTAGGCTCCTTTTTCTTCGGGGTATACATTCTGGGCACCCCACTTCGCATGGGACCGTTCCAAGAAGAAACGAGTTATAGGAAGCGCCGTGAAAGGTGGACAAATGAGCAATTCCACCTTATCCTTCGGCGTCAATTTAAATGCTTTAAAGAACGCTTCCGTATCCGCTACGGTGCCATTCATTTTCCAATTCCCTGCAATCAGAGTATTTCTCAATACCTATCACTCCTAATATAAAGGATTCTCAGGTGACTCAGGTTGCTCAAGTTTCTCAGGTTATTCAATGGTGCCAACAAACGCTGCAATATCATGGCATGACTAACTTTTAATCATACTTTGTGACATAAGCGTAGTCACTTGAAATAGTAATGAAATGTGAACACCAGCGCCTATGGGCACATTCGAGGAACCTGAGAAACCTTAGAACCTTAAGAACCCTGAGCAACCTGTAACCACTACAGGAATCATCCCTACTAACACAAATCACCAGGGAAATTCTACTTGTCTGCCAGAATCGCTACGCCCGGAAGAACCATGCCTTCCAGCATTTCCAGGGAGGCGCCGCCGCCGGTGGATACGTGGGAGAATTTATCTCCAATGCCCAGCTGGTCTACTACAGAAGCGGATTCACCGCCGCCAATAACGGTGGTAGCATCCAGGTCTGCCATTGCCTCTGCAATGGTATAGGTGCCTTTGGCAAATGGTTTCATTTCAAAGACGCCCATAGGACCATTCCAAACCACGGTCTTCATTTTTTTCAGTGTTTCCACATAGAGTTGAATGGTTTTCGGTCCGATATCCAGTGCCATCCATGGGTCAGAGAATTCTTCCTTGGACAACACTTTGGTATTGGCTGTTTCAGAGAATGCATCAGCGGCCATGAAATCCACTGGAAGCATGATTTCACTTCCCATATCATGGGCTTTCTGCATCAGATTTTTCGCTAGGTCGAAACGGTCTTTATCCTGCAAAGATTGTCCCATATCATAGCCCTGTGCAGCGACGAAGGTATTTGCCATGCCGCCACCGATGAGAATCACATCGGCTTTTTCCATCAAGTTGGCAATGACCTGAATCTTATCACTGATTTTCGCACCGCCAATGATGGCAGCGAAAGGTCTTTCCGGTTTTTCAATGACACCGTCCAGGAAATCGATTTCCTTCTTCAAAAGGAGACCGGCAACCATAGGCATCAATTTGCCTACCCCAGCGACAGAAGCATGGGTACGATGGGACACGCCAAATGCATCGTTCACAGCGGCATCGCAACCTGCCACCAATTCTTTGGCAAAAGCAGGATCATTCTTTTCTTCTTCTTTATGGAAACGCAGATTTTCAAGGAGAAGAACCTGACCAGGCTGCAGGGCCTGTTTCTTTTCTGCTGCTTCTTCGCCAATGCAATCAGAAGCAAATTCTACAGGCTGCTGCAGGATTTCAGACAAACGCTGTGCTACCGGTGCCAAAGAAAGTTCTGGTTTCACTTCGCCCTTCGGACGACCCATATGGCTAGCGATCACCAGAGAAGCACCGCCATCGAGGAAATAACGAAGGGTCGGAATGGTGGCTCTGATGCGGCGGTCATCCAAAATATGACCTTCCTTATCATGAGGCACATTGTAATCTACACGAATGTATACTTTTTTGCCTTTCGGCTGGATATCATATACGGTCTGTTTATTCATGATTACAGTCCTTTCGAAGCTACATATTTCACCAAATCAATGATTCTCATGGAGTAGCCCCATTCATTATCATACCAAGCGATGACTTTAATCATATTTCCTTCCATCACCATGGTGAGCTGGCTGTCAACAGTGGAGGACACATCGGTGGTCTTGAAATCACTGGAAACCAGCGGTTCATCGGTGTATGCCAGGATACCTTTCAGTTCCCCTTCGGCAGCAGCTTTGAGAACAGCATTGATTTCTTCTTTGGTGGTCGGCTTTTCTACTTCTGCTACGAAATCAACCAGGGATACATCCGGGGTTGGTACGCGGATAGCCAGACCATTCAGTTTGCCCTTCAGTTCCGGGATAACAATGCCAATGGCCTTTGCAGCGCCGGTGGAAGTGGGGATAATATTTTCTGCTGCTGCTCTGCCTCTTCTTGGGTCCTTCTTATGTGCCTTTTCCAGAATGGCCTGGTCATTGGTATAAGAATGAACGGTGGTCATGAGGCCGCGAATGATATGGAATTTTTCATTCAGAACTTTTACAACAGGAGCCAGGCAGTTGGTGGTGCAAGATGCATTGGAAATGACATTGTCTGTTTCTGGGTTGTAAATGCCTTCATTAACGCCCATAACGATGGTAGCATCATCATCCTTACCAGGAGCGGTGATGATGACTTTCTTTACAGTGCCTTTGATATGCTTGCTAGCGCTAGCTTTATCTTTCAGCTTGCCAGTGGATTCTACCACGATTTCTACGCCATAAGCGCTCCAGTCCAGATGTTCTGGATCTCTATCGGAGAACACATGAATTCGTTTGCCATCGATAATAAGGTCATCCCCATCGATTTTGACATCCTTGCCCAGACGACCATGTACGGTGTCATATTTCAGCAAATATTCAGCGGTTTCTACCCCACTTGGATTGTTGATAGCCACTACTTCCAGATCATCTCTGTCCAGTAATCCGCGGAATACCAGTCTACCAATTCTGCCAAAACCATTAATACCGATTTTTGTCATGATTTTACATCCTCCTGTTTTTTCACTTTGGAAATTTTGGAAATAAAATGTTGCTTACTCTATATTACTCTTGATTGTTCGTGGAGGGTCATTGCATGTAACAACCACCCACGAACAACCAAGAGCAAATGACATATATTAACTCTTACGATATGAGCCAGTGGAAATAATTTTTCAAGAAGTTATGGGTTTCTCAAGTTGCTCAAGTTTCTCAGGTTTCTCGAATGTGCCACTCACCAGTAGCCCTAGCTACTAGTCACCAGTCACGAGTCACCAATCGTACCGAGTATCTCTTCTGCGGCCCCTTCATCGGTAATCAATGTACCTCGAAGGCCGGTTCTTGCCATGGCCAAAATGGCTTTTCCCTTACTTCTACCACCAGCAGCGATGAATACATGAGGAATGGAAGGAATATCTTCCTTGGTAATTCCCGCATTGTACAAACGATACAACACTTTCCCATGGATATCGGTAAAAATACCAAGTCCTTCGCCGACTGCATGGTCTCGCCTGAGCCGTTCCTTTACATCATAAGGAAATTCTTGCCACTGTAGCATATCAGAAAAATCATTGATACCAGTCACTAATATCTGTACTTTGGAAAATAATTCATCCATGACTTTCGCCTGTGGCAAAGCCCGTTTCACCTGCTGATACAGCTCGGGAGGGAGCCCTTCCGGCACATGGATGATATGGTAATGACCACCCACCCTTTCTGCCAGTCTGGCGGCCACCACATTGGGGAGATATTCTACTTTTCTTCCCAAACCACCACAAGCGGGTAACACATCTACAGGCATGTGAAGTTCTGGCATCGCATCAGCGATCCCAGCCATAATCTGCCCACCGCCGACAGCCACTACATCTCCATCTTTTAGAAGACTCATCAACCGCCAAGCCGTTTCCTGGGAAATATTCTTCTTCACTGCACTAGACTGATCCGCATCTCCTCGAAGCACAATGACCTTCTCCATAGAGAGATGCCGACGAAGTTTCTGCTCCATCTCAGATAGAGAATAACTTTTCTGGAAATACTGCGCCAACGGTTCCAGAAGAGAATTTCCTTTTTCCGTCAGAACCATCCCTTTGGGCTTCAATGACAAAAGACCCATTCGCTCCATATATTCCACATGTCTGCGAACCGTATTTTCCGAAAGTTTCGTCTGTACAATCAGAAGATGTCGACCTACAGGGCTGTTCGCATGAATTTCTCGCAAGATTTCATACCGCTCCTGTGCTTCTGTCAACATTTCCGGTGCTAGTAGCATCAGCAAAGAATTTTCTTCCACTTCGCTCACTTCCAATTCATAAGGATTAGGCAAAAGTCTACAGATACAGTATATCACGGAGTCATTAATACTACAACAACTCAGATGAATTTTATTAATAAGAGTATGCTTATTTATTTGAATTGGATGCTTATTGGTAAGTCAAAGAAATAAGGATTGATGCAGTAGGTTTGATTCCGCTCATGCTGACAGGTTGCTCAAGTGGCTCAGGATTCTCAGGTTTCTTAGGTTTCTCGAATGTGCCAAAAAGGGCTAGAGAAACATGAATAGGTTTGAAATCCGAAGAATCTTTATCATAAAAGAAGGCTTTACATGTTTCATTACGCTGAATGATATTGACCTATGGGTGATAAAATCAGAAAAAGAGTACGCCATCGTAAAGTACCACATTCGAGAAACCTAAGCCACCTGAGAACCTTGAGCCACTTGAGCAACCTGTAACCTCCAGCGAAATCATACCAACTACCACCACTCACCCCTGTCAAACTTGCAAAAAACTCATGCAAATCCCATTTGTTATGACTTTTTGAAATAATTTAGAATTTTTTCTCTTAACGGATTCCACCCAGGTCGATATAATAAAGATAAAAGTTGTGGGTTGTTGGTTGCTGGTTTTCGGTTTATATAACGAGTTCATATATGATAAATTGCCAAGAAAAAAATCTCATTGGTTTAAGGGTTAATGATTAGCAAGTAAAACCTTAAACCTCAAACCAATGAGATTTTGGAATCAGCAATGCAAAACAAAAGGACTTGGAAAGTAACCCCAACAACAAACCATCATCAACATATCCTAGAAGGGAGATCTTCATTATGTCATGGAACACTCCATTAACCAAATTACTTTCTATTGATTACCCGATTATCCAAGGGGGCATGGCTTATATTTCCGATGGTATCTTGGCTGCCGCTATGAACCATGCGGGCTGCGCCGGTGTGATTGGTTCCGGCGGATTCACTGTGGATGAAATTCGTGATCACATCCGGCAGGCTAAAGATATCCTTGGGCCGGGCAAAACATTTGGGGTCAACTTGATGCTTCAAATGCACAATAAAGATGACGTGGCCCAGCTCATTTGTGATGAAAAGGTGCCATTTGTCACCATCGGTGCTGGCAATCCAGTGCCTTACTTTGAACCGTTCCATCACGCTGGAGTGAAATGCATTCCAGTGGTGCCTAATGTGAAACTGGCCCACCGTGTACAGGAAGCTGGCGCCGATGCCCTGGTGGTAGAAGGCATGGAAGCCGGCGGTCATGATGGCAAAATCACCCTCATGGCCCTTTTGGAAAATGTACTTCCGGAAATCGAAATCCCAGTGGTAGCTGCCGGTGGCATCGTAGACGGCCGCGGTATCGCTGCGGCTCTCATCATGGGCGCTTCTGGTGTTCAGATGGGCACCCGTTTCCTTTTGGCAAAAGAATGTAAGCTCCACCCCAATGCCAAACAGGCCATCATCAACGCCCAGGATACCGATTCTGTAGTCACTGGCTTCACCACCAGAGACACTGTCCGTGGCCTTAGAAATCCATTCTCTGAAAAATACCTGGAGCTGGAATACAGCGGTGCTTCGCAATCTACCTTGACCGCTTTGGCTGCCGGTACCAACCGCAAAGCCGTCATCGAAGGGGATACGGAAAACGGCTTCGTCCTAGCAGGCATGTCCCTCACCCACCTGAACAAAATCCAGCCCGTAGAAGAAATCGTAGAAGACCTGGTCTCCGAAGCAGAACGGAGACTGCAGGGAGCCAGTCATTTAATCTGATTTGTCGGTAGCCAGGGATTAGGGATTGGGACACTATATCATATAGTGTCAATTGATATGATTCCGCTATTGATTACAAGGTTCTCAGGGTTCTCAGGGTTCTCAGGGTTCTCAGGGTTCTCAGGGTTCTGGCTCCATTGAAAATCTTACGATTTTCGCGGAGCCAGAACCTTTTGATTTCCAATACGTCGCCATGTTTCACTAACCAAGTCATCGCTACAGAACCTTTTGATACACACTTCACATCTATGCTTCTCTAGCCATGCCACCGCTACAGAACCTTTTGATATACACTTCACATCTATGCTTCCCTAACCATGCCATCGCTACAGACCCCTAATCCCTAGGGCCTAGCTACTAATCCCTAAAATCACCGTCACCAGTCACACAAAAATAAAAAATCCGCAAAAGGAACATCCCCTTTGCGGATTTTTTTATTGGTTCATTAAGGTCTTAGCGGACTTTTTCAATTTCGACAACGCTTTTCCTTCGATCTGACGAATCCGTTCTCTGGTGACGTCGAAGTATTTCCCTACTTCTTCCAGTGTGCGGGTTTTTCCGTCTTTGAGACCGAAGCGAAGTTCCAGCACTTGCCGTTCTCTATCGGTCAATCCCTGCAGCATTTCTTCAATCTGTTCTTTCAGAAGAATCGAGCCGGCCGCATCATCGGGAGCCACTGCTTCATGGTCTTCAATGAAGTCCCCCAGATGCGAGTCTTCTTTTTCTCCAATCGGTGTTTCCAAAGAAATCGGGTCTTGAGCAATTTTCTTGACTTCTCGAATTTTCGCCACCGATACGCCCATGGCTTTGGCCAATTCTTCATTGGTGGCTTCTCGTCCATTTTCCTGCAGGAGCTGCCGGGAAATGCGATTCAATTTGTTGATGGTTTCCACCATATGGACCGGTACACGAATGGTACGGGCCTGGTCTGCGATGGCACGGGTAATGGCCTGGCGAATCCACCAGGTGGCATAGGTAGAAAATTTATAGCCCTTGGTGTAGTCAAATTTATCGACCGCTTTCAATAGCCCCAGATTGCCTTCCTGAATCAGGTCCAGGAATTGGAGGCCTCGTCCCAGGTATTTCTTTGCAATAGATACCACGAGACGAAGATTGCGGTCCGCCAGTTCTCTTTTGGCTTCTTTGGCAGCCTTGGCTTCTTCCTCTGTCGCACCGGGGCGAGTCCCTATTTCTACCTGTTTGGCCAGTTGGATTTCTTCCTTGCTGTCCAGCAATTTCAATGCCCCGATTTCCTTCAAGTACATCTTGACCGGGTCGTCAATGGTGATGGTATTGTCTATATCGGGAACGGACGGAATTTCTTCGATTTCCTTTTCCAGTTCTGGGTCTTCTTCCTCCAACAGTTCCAAGTCATCTTCAGTGACTTCTTCATCGAAATCCACTTCTAGATGGTGAATATGAAGGCCTTCGTACAGATCGGATAAATCTTCTTCTCCCAAGTTTTTCTCCGCCATGAGATTCATAATATCCCGGTTGGCGACCATGCCATTTTTTGCTTTCTTCTTGAGCTCCTGAATCCATTTTTCTAATTCTGCTGCGCGTTCTGCCATTGTACCATCCCCCGATTATACTATGACTCCATGGACTATCATGAAGACAAGAAACGGTTACTATCTAGTGTTTACTCGTTAATTCACTTTGGTTAAAACTTATTTATCGCAATGGTTTAGGGTTTAAGGTTTAGGGTTTGGTATTCAGCATTTAAACCTTAAACCAATGACGTTTTCAAGATCTATCATTTGTAGATAATGGACTCGGAACATAAACCCTAAACCTATAAGGCAAAGATATTTAGCGTATAGCCCGTATTCCTATGCACTTGAATGATAAAATTTCACTACATACCTAATTTTACAATTTCCCGGCTCAGCTGGATGCAAAGCATTTGCTCCTGTTTAGCTGCTTCCGGGTCGGTGTCCATCAATTCCTGCACTTTTTGGGTATGCAAGCGGTATTCTTTCTGTAAATACATTTTTTTCAAAGGCCAAATATATTCTTCTTTTGGCACCGAACCGGGCTGTTCGCCGTTCATCACCAATGCCGCCAGTTTGGGTATTTCTTCTCTAGGAAGCAATCGTTCTACCGCTTCCTGGGTGATTTCCCCTTCCATGGTAGAAAGAATTAGAAATAATTCCTGATGGAAATCATCAATAAACTCGTAGGTCTGCAATTCTTCCCAACCTTCTGGCATCATATGGTACCGAAGGCAATATTTCAAAAAACCTTCTTCCAGCAGCCGCTGCCTTTTGAGCATAGGACTGGTATCAGCGGTGGGTGCTTCCATGGTGGTTTTCTGAGAAATATACATATCGGAATGATTCTTTCTCGCAAAAGACAGGGCCTCGCTGCGAATCATCCCTTCGTCCATATGCATAGCAGAAGCCATCTTCCGGATGAACGAGTTAAACTGGAACGTATCCTGCTGTGCCAGAAGCACCGCAAACATTTCGTCCAAAATATGATGCTGTCCATCTAGCGTAGACGGATCGTACTGTTTCTGCAATGCCCCAAAGAGATAGTCCAAAGCGGGTTTGGCCTGATTGACCACTTCCAAGTAAGCATCGCCACCATGAAGATTGACAAATTCATCCGGGTCCTTACCTTCTCCCACCAACGCCACTCGCAATTTCAAGCCCACAGAGCCGGCAATTTCCAGGGCCCTTCTGGTGGCATTCTGCCCTGCCGCATCCATATCATAGGAGAAAACAATCTCATCAGCATATTTCTTCAAAAGCCGGGCTTGCTCGATGGTAAAGGCAGTTCCCAAAGACGCCACCGCATTGGTAACCCCATGGGCATGGAGAGAAATGGCATCCATATACCCTTCTACCATAATGGCCTGCCGTTTTTTACGGATTTCCGGCAAGGCCTGATAAATGGCAAAAAGCAATCTCCGTTTATTGAAAATCGGCGTTTCCGGCGAATTCAAATATTTCGGCTTGCTATCATCCATGACGCGCCCCCCAAAGGCCACAATATGGCCCCTGAGATCCAGAATGGGAAACATGCATCGATTGCGAAACGTATCATAATAGGTATTATTTTTGAAACCGCACAATCCTGCGGTGACTAATATGTTACCATCGATCTGTTTCTTCTGTGTAAAATCATTGTATAATTTGTGCCATTCCGGCGGCGCGAATCCCAATTTGAATTTCTCAATGGTCTCCGCCGATAAATGACGCTTCTGGAAATAGGCCAGCCCCGGCTGCCCCATCTTTGTCTTGTTCAAACAATTATGGAAATAGGACCCAGCCAAATCCATCACTTCATAGAGCTTCTGCGTTCTGGCGGCCCGCGCTTTTTCCTCCGGAGACATTTCCTCCTTCGGAAGCTCCATATGGGCATATTCCGCCAGTCGTTCTACCGCTTCTGAAAAAGAAATCCCTTCCATTTTCTCTATAAAGCCAAATATATCGCCGCCTGCATGACAACCAAAGCAGTAGAAAAAGCCCTGGCTTGGCACTACAGAAAAAGAAGGCGTCTTTTCCGGTCCATGAAAAGGACAAGATGCCCAATACCGGCCGCCCCGCTTTTTCAACGACACGTAATGACCGATCACATCTACTATATCTACGCTATCTTTCAGTCGTTGTAAAAATTCACTACTGTAATAAGCCATACCACATCGATCCCTATCTTATTATATATGAATACAGGTTACTCAGGTTACTCAAGGTTCTCAAGGTTCTCAAGGTTCTCAAGGTTCTCAAGGTTCTCA
>SAMEA104315425__coassemble_701_pt1 | contig 24870 bp, 20 predicted proteins | sample SAMEA104315425__metabat2_low_PE_033 | metagenome-assembled genome bin SAMEA104315425 (sample SAMEA104315425) | gut metagenome | biome: Monkey gut; feature: monkey-associated habitat; material: faeces | place: China | collected 2013
CCCTTAGAACCCTTAGAACCCTTAGAACCCTTAGAACCCTTAGAACCCTTAGAAAAGTCATGTATTCAATTTACATAAACAACGAGGTGCAATCATGGAAAAACAGAATGAAACGGTGAAAACTCTGGAAGTGACCCGGCAGTTGATCGAAACTCTCCGGGGAACGGTGGAAAGTCTTCAACTCAATTTATCCCAAGAGCGGGATGATAATGAAGGATTGGCACTGACCATTGAGGCCTTGCAGGCAGATAATGAAAAACTGCAAGAAAAAATTTTCCAGATGGAAGCACTGCTGCAGGAGGAAAAAGAATCTCAAGTAGAAGCTAGCGAAAATCAGGAAAACCTCAAAGGACTGGAAAAGAAACTCAGTTTCTACTACCAGGATGTGAAGAAGATGAATCCGAAGCAACTCAATGTGGAAGACGGAGAAACGCTGTATAACATTTTGGACTACACATTCAAAGCACTGAAAAAAGCAGGACTTCAACTTTAGTAAGAAAACCGCTGTGACTTTCAAAAAGACACGGCGGTTTTTTGTAGAGTGAGGAGTTAGGAATGAGGAATTAGGAGTGTTGGAAGGGGCGCACAACTTATAAAGCGCCCCAATACCCCCTTTTTACATCGGCTAGAGTCATGTTTCACGGAAAATAATATGTATAAAGGTTATTATTCTGCCAATTTCTTTTGTAAAACATTTCTTATTCTGTCGCAAGTGACAAGGTTAAAAAGGTTATAAAAGGTTATGTAAAAACGGTGTCCCCATAACCTTTTATAACCTTTTTAACCTGTTCGTTACAATAACAGGAAATGTTCCACAGAAGAAATCAGCAGAATAATAACCCTTAGCCCTATCGTTTTCCGTGAAACTTGCTACTATCTGGTTTCATCCATCGGCGAGCTATATAAAAAGGAATCTTGGCATTCGTATGCTATCGATATAAGAGCAATTCGAGGCTCGCCGCCACCACTCCTCACTCCTCATTCTTAACTCCTCACTCTTCTCATATCGGTTTCCTTCAAAGTATGATACAATGGAATCACTATATCACAAACAGGAGGATAGTAGCATGGGAAAACAGATTTTGCTGGTCAATGACTTACCCGGATATGGCAAGGTGGCGTTGGCAGCAATGATGCCTGTATTGTCTCATATGGGGCATTACACTTACAATTTGCCTACAGCGTTGGTATCGAACACGCTGGACTATGGCAAATTTGAAATCCAGGATACGACGGATTTTATGGAGAATACTTTGAAAGTATGGGAAGAATTGGGATTTACTTTTGATGCCATTTCGACAGGCTTTATTGTGTCGGACCGGCAAGCCAATATGATTGCTGCCTATTGCCGGAAACAAAGAGCGGAAGGTACGCAGATTTTTGTGGATCCCATCATGGGTGATGAAGGTCATTTGTACAATGGCCTCACCGAGGAGACTGTGAAAGAAATGCAGAAACTCATTGCCCAGGCCGATTACATGGTGCCCAATTACACAGAGGCGGCTCTTTTGACCGGAACAGCTTACCAGGAATCAGGAACTACGAAAGAAGACATGCAGCAGCTATTACAAAAATTGCACACCATGAGTGGCGGTTCGGTACTTATTACCAGTGCGAAAGTGGATGGGGCCGATGTGGTGGCTGGCTATGATGCCAAGAAAGATACCTATTTCTTCTTGCCTTTTGACCTCATACCGGTCCGTTTCCCTGGAACGGGAGACATCTTTTCTTCGATTTTCATGGGCGATGTGCTTCGCGGAAAAGCAATGGAAGAGGCTACAGCCAAGGCCATGAAAGCAGTGCGGGAAATGATTCTTAGAAATATGGATAACCAGGATACCTTCAAAGGCATTCCTATCGAAACCTGTCTGGAGGTGGTGGACTGATGCCTAGACGGCCCAAAATCAAAATCACTTGCGTGGATCGCAAAGGTCCTTGTCCTTGCCATCGGGGGCATCGGGTCGGTGACACATGGGATTTCGATACCGAACGGGGCAACCTGTGCCCCATGGCGATGCATGTGGCATTTCCTTACATAGACATCCTGCGCTACGGCGGAGAAATTCCACAACCAGGACAAGAAAAAGGCACAGCCCTCTTCTGCTGTCCTGATGTGGACACTATTAATGTATTTAAGATTGAAATTGAAAAGTAGAAATTTGTGCGGAAAAGATATTTAGCATAAGGGTATTATTCTGCTGCTTACAATATCTAACAAATAGAAATTTCATAGAGTCAGGGTTATAAAAGGTTATGAAAGCTTATGGAAATTTCATAATCACATAACCTTTATAACCGTTCATAACCTTGTCACTGTGGATTCAACTGGTTGTTAGATAGAGAAAGCTGTACAATAATAACCTTTTTATTCAATATGTAATGAATGACTAATGCATATACACGAAATAGGAGAAAACAAAATGGAACAAATGAAATTTGTCCGGAAGTTGCCGGAACCACAGGAAATTAAACATGAAATTCCGCTGAAACCGGAATTTCAGAAACTGAAAGACCAGAGAGACCAGGTGATGCACGACATCATGACGGGAAAAGATGACCGTCTGCTTCTCATCATCGGACCTTGTTCAGCAGATAATGAACCGGCTGTTCTCGATTATTGTACCCGTCTGGCTAAGGTACAGGACCAGGTGAAAGATAAAATTTTCATTGTGCCACGAGTATACACCAATAAACCGAGAACCATCGGTAAAGGTTACAAAGGCATGCTCCACCAGCCAGATCCGGAAGGCAATGAAAATATGATGGAAGGTATCAAAGCCATTCGTCGCATGCACGTCCATGTGATTGAGCAGACCGGTTTCACTTGTGCAGAAGAAATTCTGTATCCAGAAAATCACCGCTATTTGTCGGACCTTCTTTCTTATGGGGCCATCGGTGCTCGTTCTGTAGAGGACCAGCTGCATCGTATGATTGCCAGCGGAGCGGGCATTCCTGTCGGAATGAAGAACCCAACCTCTGGTGATTTGTCTGTCATGATGAACTCCATCGAAGCGGCACAGAATGAACAGGATTTCCTTTTCCACGGTTGGGAAGTCCATACCACAGGCAATCCTTTGGCTCATGCGATTCTTCGTGGCTATGTGAACCATTTCGGCACCAGCATGCCAAACTATCACTATGAAAATATCCGCAAAGTGCTGGACATGTACCAGGAAAGAACCCTGGCCAATCCGGCTATTGTGGTGGATTGCAACCATAACAATTCCGGCAAGAAATACATGGAACAGATCCGCATTGCCAAAGATGTGATGGCTAGTCGTGCTTACTCGGAAGACATTCGCCACATTGTGAAAGGCCTCATGATTGAAAGTTACATCGAAGATGGTAACCAGAAAATTGGCGAAGGCGTTTACGGTAAATCCATCACCGACCCCTGCCTTGGTTGGGGCAAGAGTGAAAAACTCATTCTGGAATTGGCAGAATTGGTCTAATGAGTTATAGGTTACTCAGGTTACTCAAGCTTCTAAGGTTACTCAGGTTACTCAAGCTTCTAAGGTTTCTCAGGTTCCTCGCTTGTGCCGAGCATAAAAATCATATTTCTGCTTCTAAAAAATATATATGGCAAATGAAACAGTCTCCTGTCAAAAGTGAGACTGTTTTATTTTGGTAAGATATAGTTGTTGGTTGTTAGTTGTTGGTTTACTTACCGAGCCCTTTTGTAACAATCTGCTATGAAGAAAGTGGCATTGGTTTAAGGTTTAGGGTTTATGTGCTCCCCTTTAAACCCTAAACCTTAAACCAATGAGGCTTTGTATTTGTTCGAGTTGTACTATACGATCCCGGAGCATAAACCAACAACTAACAACAATCAGCAATCCCATTTTTGCTACTAGAAAGCTGCATATGATATAATAGTACGGAAACTACGTATTACAATATTTCTATGAAATGGTGACTAGTAGACTAGTGACTGGTGACTAGGAAAAAGCGTGGCCCAGTCACGAGTCACTAGTCTACTAGTCACCATTCATGGATAGTGGTGCACCTATGGTGCATGAAGATTTCTACAAGAAATAAGGAGTTACCCATGGATACAGAGCATATCAGGAATTTTTCTATTATCGCCCACATTGACCACGGAAAGTCCACACTGGCGGACCGTCTTATCGAATTGACTGGCACGGTACAAAAGAGAGACATGGAAGCCCAGATTTTGGATACCATGGAATTAGAAAGGGAACGTGGGATTACCATTAAAGAACAGTCGGTTCGTTTGAATTATACCTATGAAGATGGAGAAACGTACGAACTGAACCTCATCGATACCCCGGGGCATGTGGATTTCAATTACGAAGTGTCACGCAGTTTGTCTGCTTGTGAAGGGGCTATTCTTATCATCGACGCCACTCAGGGCGTGCAGGCCCAGACCTTGGCCAATGTGTACTTGGCTTTGGATCACGACTTGGAAATTATTCCTGTCATCAATAAAGTGGACCTGCCCAGTGCCGATGTGGAACGGGTGAAGAAGGAAGTAGAAAATGTCATTGGGTTGGATATGTCCGATGCCATTCCTGTCAGCGCCAAGACCGGGCAGAACGTGGAAGAAGTGCTGAAACGCATCGTGGAACAGGTGCCACCGCCGGAAGACCATAGCAAAGATCCGCTTCGCTGTCTCGTATTTGATTCTATTTTTGATTCCTATAAAGGGGCCATTGCTTACGTCCGCGTGAAAGATGGAGAAATCCGTCCGGGAATGAATATCCGCATGATGGCTTCTGGCAAAGTATATACTGTCACCGAAGTGGGCTATTTTTCTCCATTTCCTAAGCCCTGCGATGTGCTGACCTGTGGTTCTGTAGGCTACGTGGCAGCTAGCATCAAAACCGTATCTGACTGCGAAGTAGGGGATACCATCACCACCGCTGAAAATGGTGCCAAAGAAGCCCTTCCGGGATATCGCAAAGCACTGCCGATGGTATTCTGTGGGCTCTATCCGATTGAAAGTAAGGATTATGACAATCTGAAAGTGGCTCTGGAAAAATTGCAGCTCAACGATGCGGCACTGGAATATGTACCGGAAACCTCGCAAGCCTTGGGCTTTGGATTCCGTTGTGGCTTCCTGGGATTGCTCCATATGGATGTGGTGCAGGAACGTCTTGAACGAGAATATAAGCTGAAACTGATTACCACCGCACCGTCTGTTATTTATCATGTATACAAAACCGATGGAGAAATGGTGCCAGTGGACAATCCGGCGGAATTGCCGCCCATGACAAAGATTGAACACATTGAAGAGCCGGTAGCAAAGGTGGAAATCCTGGTACCGTCCGATATGGTTGGCAACGTGATGGAACTGGTACAAAATCGTCGCGGCGAATTCCAGACCATGACCTACTTGGATGAAACCCGTGTGGATTTGTCCTACAAGATTCCGCTCTCGGAAATTATTTTTGATTTCTTTGACAAATTGAAATCGTCCACCAAAGGTTATGCTTCTTTGGATTACCAGTTGGCTGGTTATCAGAAGACTGATGCAGTAAAACTGGATATTCTCCTCAATGGGGACCTGATTGATGCCCTGTCTATCATCGTGCATCGAAGCAATGCAGCTGCTCGTGGTCGCGTACTAGCACAGAAGCTGAAAGAAATCATTCCTCGTCAGCAGTTCGAAGTGCCGATTCAGGCCGCTATTGGGAGCAAGATTATTGCCCGCGAAACCATCAAAGCCTACAAGAAGGACGTATTGGCCAAGTGCTATGGTGGCGACGTGTCTCGTAAGAAGAAACTTCTGGAAAAGCAGAAGGAAGGTAAGAAGCGCATGAAGCAGGTGGGCAGCGTAGAAATCCCGCAGGAAGCTTTCATGGCGGTACTCAATAATGACTAAAAATTTAGGAATTTATATACATATTCCTTTTTGTAGAAGCCGCTGTGGATACTGCGGCTTCTATTCAATTGGAAGACAGCCGACGGATCGATTCGTGGAGGCTTTGCAAAAGGAAATAGAAAAAAAGAGCCTTTCTTTTCAAGATCGGCTCTGTGATACGGTCTATCTGGGAGGTGGCACGCCCTCTTCCTTATCGGGCAAACAGCTGGCAGACGTTTTGCAAACCCTGAGGCAGCATTTCTCTATTTCTACAAATGCAGAAATCACCATGGAAATGAATCCCTGTGATATGAGTGAGTCCTATCTTAAAAATGCCTATGCCTTAGGAATCAAACGTATTTCTGTGGGGGTCCAATCCCACGATGACCGATTACTTCAAAAAATTGGACGGCTCCATACGGCCAAAGAAGCAGAGCAAGCAGTGAAGCGGGCTTATCGGATTGGATTTCATAATATCAGCATTGACCTCATGTATGAACTTCCCGGTCAGACTGTCAGTGATTTTGAAAAAAGTATCCGCTGGGCGGTTCATCTGCCGGTGAATCACATGTCCATTTACAGCTTGATTTTGGAAGAAGGAACACGGTTTTCACAGCTCGCGGAGCAAGGGAAACTTCCGCGTCCTACGGAAGAAGAAAGCTGGGCCATGTACCAGGCCATGTGCCGCATGCTGCCCCACTATGGATTAGAACGGTATGAAATCTCCAGCTTCGCTAGAAAGGGATATCGATCTAGGCATAACCAGAAGTATTGGGAACTGGATGATTACCTGGGACTAGGACCGGCGGCAGCCTCACGCATCGGTCATTGTCGCATGGAAAATACGCCAGGGGTACGTCTATACGAAAAGGAACTTCTTTCTGGGCATATGCCGCTAGAAGAACGGGAAGAACTTTCGATAAAGGATGAAATGGAAGAATATTGTTTCTTGCATCTTCGCATGAAAGAGGGGATTCCTTTGGCTGATTTTGAAAAACGATACGGGAAGCCTATTTTCTTTTGGTACCAAGAGGCGATCCATATGCTCAAAAAACGGGGCATGCTAAAAGAGGAAGCGGGGTATCTCTTCCTAACCTATCATGGGGCGGCTATGGGGAATTTTGTGTTTGAACAGTTTATTCTTGATGAAGAATGATGGAGGACATAGAGGTAATAGCGGATGGGGAAAGCAATGTCATTAAGTTAAGAATTTGCGCTAGTAGGTATGATTCCGCTAGTGGTGACAGGTTGCTCAAGTTTCTAAGGGTTCTCAGGTTGCTCAGGTTCTCCGAATGTGCCAATAACCGCTAGCGTCATTGGCTCATTCGAGAAACGTGAGAAACCTAAGTATCCTGAGAAACCTGAGCAACCTTTGCATCAGCAGAAATCGTCGCATATCTTGCTTAACTTAACAGCATTGATGGGGAGAGGGTTATTGTTCTGCTGAGTTCTTGCGTGTAACAGGCTTCTTATACCGCTGATGTCAAGGTTATAAAGGGTTATGCCATTAAGTTAAGGAGTGGCGTTAGTAGGTATGATTCCATTAGAGGTTACAGGTTACTTAGGCTTCTCAAGTTGCTAAGACTTCTCACGTTTCTCGAATGTGCTAATACATGCTAGCGATATCATTTCATTTTGGGAACCTGAGAAACGTAAGCAACCTAAGTAACTTTGCCTCCAAAGAACTCATCTTATGTTTCGCTTAACTTAATAGCATTGATTATAAAGGGTTATGATTGTAACCTTTTATAACCTTTTTAACCTTGGGGATGGCGGTAATATTTCCTTGTTTGGTTGGTGAAGTCAGCAGAATTATAACCTTTTTTCTATCTGTAATTGTGATTGGTGTATCTTGATTATTCGCTTGCTACGCTCCTCATTTCATGCTACAATACCAATAGAAAGGGGCGTTATCCGATAACAGTTAAGCCCCATTGAGTTTATTTAGTCAGAAAAGACCGTCTAACTTGTCAGGGGAAGACGGTTTTTTCTGTTTATAACTTGATTATGGCTAAGCACATTAACACGAAGAATATCAGTGTAAAAAAATCGTACTTGTTCATATTCATCATTATCACCCCGTTTTGGGGCCAGGATTTAACCGTCACCGCTTGCTAAGGATAACGCCTTATTTGAATTATATCATAAAAATAGATAATTTCTTATAGAAAATTCTATCAGAAATTACAAAATTTCCTCTTTCTTTTTTGCATCAATCGAGCTATTATAAAGAAATAAAAATAAAAGAAGCACCGTGGCTTCAAGAAACAGGCTGAAAAGGTCTGTCTTTTGGGCGTGAGGTGTTTTTTTATTGCGGAGCCAGATGTACGGTTCTGCGGGTTGGGCCTGTTATTGGTGGACTAGTGACTGGTGACTGGTGACTGGGAAAATAAACTCCCAGTCACTAGTCACCAGTCCACCAGTCACCTATAATATACCCGAAGAATGGGAGGATAAAAATGTCAGTTTCTTACATGGAAATCAATCTGAACGCACTGCGTCATAACTTGAGAGTGATTCGTCAGCACTTGCCGAAGGAAGTCAACTGTCTGGCCGTTGTGAAAGCCAATGCTTATGGTCATGGCGCTGCTGAAACATTGCGTATTGCTTTGGAAGAAGGCTACACCTCTGCGGCTGTGGCTCGTGTAGAAGAAGGGGCAGAACTTCGTGATAAAGGATTTACTTGCCCAATTTATGTTTTGGGCCTCCCGCTTCCGGAAGATATGCCACTGGGTGTGAATAAAGATCTGATTATGCCAGTGGATGATACGGTTGACCTGGATGCTTTGGAAGCGGTAGCTGCTGTTTCCAAAAAGACCATCGAAGTGATGCTTCCAATCGATACCGGTATGAATCGTATTGGTACCCATCCTGAAGATGTACCGGCTCTGTTGGAAAAATTGAAAAAATATCCACACATCCATGCCCATGGCACATTCACCCATATGGCTACCGCTGACCATAAGGAAAAAGATGCTGCACTGAAACAGCTGGACCGTTTTGATGAAGCCATTTCCCATATGCCAGTAGATGAAAACTTCGTTATTTCCTCTGCCAATAGTGCCGGTGTCATTGATATCCCGAGAAGCTGGCACAATCTGGCTAGACCAGGCATTATCCTCTATGGACCACAGCCGTCTGATGTGATGACCAACAAACTGGATCTGCAGTATGCCATGAGCGTCATCAGTCATGTCACCCACGTACAGACCCTGCATAAAGGGGAAGCCATCGGTTATGGTGGTACCTATGTTGCAAAAGAAGATATGAAGACTGCTACGGTCCCGATTGGTTATGCTGATGGTTATCACAGAAGCCTGTCCAATAAAGGCGTGGTTCTCATCAATGGCAAACGTTGCCCTATCGTAGGCCGTATTTGCATGGACCAGTTCATGGTAGCTGTCGATGATGAAGTCAAACCAGGTGATGAAGTGGTTCTCATGGGTAAACAGGGAGACGAAGAACTCACTGTGGATGAAATTGCGACCACTGCAGAAACCATTCCTCATGAAATTTTCTGCGATTTGAAGCGTATCCCGAGAGTTTTTGTAGAAAAATAATGGATTTATGATTGTGTGATTAGTGACTGGTGACTCGTGACTGGGAAATACAAGGTTCCAGTCACAAGTCACCAGTTTATTGTTGTCATTGTAACCATTTTCCTAACAATTTTCTCTTTCTTATTTCTCACATGTATGGTATAATCATACTCGTTAAGCGTCTATAGCTCAGTGGATAGAGCACTGGTCTCCGGAACCAGGTGTCGAGAGTTCGAATCCCTCTAGACGCACCAGAAATTGGGCTGGAAAACCAGCTGATATAGAAAAACTCCGTTAATCATTTGATTTGCGGAGTTTTTTCGTTATATACTTATGGTGACTGGTGACTGGTGACTGGTAGCTAGGGATTAGGGGCGTTGTTATGTGAAGGATTTGAGACAGTAATTATGATTTCGGTAGAATTTATAAGTTACACAGGTTCCTTGAATGTGCTAATTGATGCTGGCGTTATCATTTCATTCAGGGAACATGAGAAACTTGAGAATCCTGAGCAACATGAGAAACTTTATGTCAAAAAGAAATCATTGCATATTTTTCTTAACTTAGCAGCATTACTTTATAAATACAAAAGGAGAAAGAATTATGGATCATAAAGAAAATTATACTGCTCCGACGGAAGAACAGGAATTGACGGAAGAAGAATTACAGGAATTCATGGCATCGTACAAAAAGGAATTGGCTCGCATTTATAAAATGGCCAGTGCAAAGAAAGCGTTCATGGCAAAGCAAAAGTTGCCTAACCTTAAAATGGCACTGGAAGAATGCGATAAGGATATGCGACAGGATATTGAAGAGTTGAAACATAAATATGGAATTCACTACTAGTCGTTGGTAATTAGCAGTTAACAGTTATCCGTTAACTGTTAACCGTATTTTTTTCATGAAATTTACTTTTTCCTATTGCAAAATCAAATTTCATATGGTATACTTTTTTCATCGCTTGAAACGAGCGAGTTTCTGAAAAGGCTTCCAAAAAAGTACTTGACAGAAGCAATACAAACGAGTATAATTAATCTCGTTGAACGGATCATTAGCTCAGCTGGCAGAGCACCTGACTCTTAATCAGGGTGTCCGGGGTTCGAACCCCTGATGATCCACCAGAAATTAAATCCGCAGTGAATACTGCGGATTTTTTATTTTGCTCATTTTACTTTTCTCTTGTTTCCATGAGGGCCATTTTGTACAATAGGGAAAAAGGAAGGAGCATTCCCATGTATGTTGGTGTAGATATGACAAAAGTGGATCGCTGGCAGCAGATGGTGCAAGAACATCCGAAGCGATTGTTACGATTATTTACGGAAGAAGAAATCGCCCATTGTGAAGAAAAAGGGAAGAAGAAAGCCGAATCCTATGCGGGCCTTTGGGCTGTCCGGGAGGCAGCAGGTAAAGCACTTCGGACAGGTTTCTCCGGTGCTTCATGGAAAGATGCGCACATCACTTGGGGAGAGTGGGGAGAACCGATTCTTCACTTGGAAGGAACGTTTTTAAAGCGAGCCCATGCCATGGGGATTCAAGAGTGGTCTGTTTCTATTTCTCACGAAGAATCTATGGCGGTAGCCATAGTAGTGATGAAATAGTGGGACGTATGAATTAGGAATGAGGAATTAGAAATGAGGAATGGTGGAGGCGGCGCATACATTTTAGAAGCGCCGCAACAATGAATGAACATCAATTATTTTATAAAAAAGTGGGTATTGGGGCGCTTTATGAATTGTGCGCCTTATCCACCATTGCTAATTTCCCGTTCCTAATTCCTAATTGCTTTTGTAGGAGGTAGCCATGATACTGACGACAGCGGAAGAGGCAAGAAAATTAGATGAAATGGCCATGAAGGATTACGGCATTCCGGAAATGGTGTTGATGGAAAATGCTGGTTCTTCTGTGGTGCATCTGATGGAACCTTATATTTCTTGGGATGGAAAAGATGTGGTGGTGGTCTGCGGTACTGGAAATAATGGGGGCGATGGATTTGTGATCGCTCGCTATGCCCAGGAAGCGGGGGCACGGGTGTCTGTTCTTTTGATGGGCAATGAATCCCACATGAGTGAAGCGTCTAAGTGTTATCGGGCTGTGGCGGAGAAGATGTTCATGAAAGCCCAGGCGATTTCTACAGCGCGAGAGGCTGTTTCGACCTTGCAACGGGCAGATATCATTGTAGATGCTTTGATTGGGACTGGCTTGAAAAAGAACGTAGAAGGGGAGAAGGCCTATCTCATAGAAGAAATGAATGAGGCACCTGGACTGGTGGTTTCTGTGGATGTGCCCAGCGGAATGGATAGTGATACAGGCGAAGCATTGGGGACGGCGGTGGAAGCGGATTTCACTGTGGCTTTGGGGTCTGTCAAGCGAGGCCATGTGCTATTTCCTGGAAGCGAATATTATACGGGCAAGTTGTTGTATTCGCCTATTGGAATTCCCAATTTAGCAAGAGCCAATACGATGAATTTTCCTGTCCATTGGGTAGAGGAATGGGAGGTTGCTTCTCTTTTGCCAGTGCGAAATCAGATTTCTCATAAAGGGAAGAATGGTTTCATCGGTATTTTTGCAGGTTCTGCTGGTATGGAAGGGGCGGCTCTTCTGGCGGGCCAGGGCGCTTTGTACAGTGGCGGCGGAAAAATTGCGGTAGTCACGGTGGACCAGGCTGCCCAGCGTCTGGCAGGTAAAATTCCAGAGCTGATGATTTCTTCGCTGGGTAGTGCTCCTCATTTCACAGAAGATATGATTGGCACTGCCTGGGAGAAGGCCAAAGCCTACGATGTGGTAGCCATGGGGCCTGGCTTGGGGCGTTCGGAAGAAACAGGAAAGTTTGTGAAATATTTCGCCACCCATTGGGAGAAGAAACTGATTCTTGATGCTGATGCGCTATGGGCGGTCGCTAAAGAAGGAATTGATTTGAAGTCCTGTCCTGGAGATATGATTTTGACACCCCATGTAGGGGAATTTGCTACGTTGACTGGATTGTCTCCGAAAGACATTGAGGCGAAACGGATGGATTGCGCCATTGATTTTGCAAAAAAGAATCAAGTGACGTTGGTGCTGAAAGGAGCACCTACGGTGACTTCTCTTCCTGATGGTAGGGCCTATGTGAATGGCACCGGCAATCCCGGCATGGCCACTGGCGGTATGGGGGATACGTTGACTGGTATCTTGGCTGGATTGGCTGGTCAGGGCTTGGAAGCAGAGGCGGTAGCTACATGCGGTGTCTATGTTCATGGCAAAGCAGGCGATCTTTGTGCCAAAGAAACACCGATCGGTTATACCGCTAGTGATGTGGCAAGAAAAGTGCCCCAGGCGTTACAAGTGATAAAAGAGTCATTGCGGTAATTGAAGTGACTGGTGGACTGGTGACTCGTGACTGGATTTATTTTCGAGTTACCAGTCACGAGTCACTAGTCACGAGTTACCATTAAAGAATAAAGGAGAATCCAATGCATATATTTCAAAAACTATACAAAATACTCATAGCTTTCATCTTGTCCGTATCTGTTGGTTTGGCACTTTCTGGTTGCGGTGGCGGTAGTACGGCGGCATCTGGTGGTACTCCGGCCAAAGCGGATGGCGGAAAGTCTAGCACGCTGACGGTGCGGATGCTGGATATCGGGCAGGGAGATTCGTTCCTCTTGGAAAAAGATGGCAAGTTTGTCATGGTTGATACCGGTGATATCGAACATCGAGATGCCATTGTGCAGCTTCTCAAGAAGTATCATGTAAAGACTATTTCCAAAATCATCATCACCCATCCCCATGCGGACCATTTGGGTGGTATGAATGCGATTTTCAAAAATTTCAAAGTAGAGTCCATTTATGATGATGGCATGCCGTCGGGCACCGCTTCCTATAAAAATTATTTGAAACAAATCGAAGCCAATAAGATTCCTTACAAATCTTTGAAGGCTGGCGATGAATTGAATTTCTTTGATGGTGTCAAGCTCAAAGTGCTGGGGCCGGTGAAGAAAATCAAGGACCAGAAAGGCAATTCTGATTTCAATAACAATTCCATCGTAGGACGTCTCACTTACGGCAATTTCTCCATGATGTTCACTGGCGACGCAGAAAAGGAAGAGGAAGCTTCTATTTTGTCTCAGAAGGGGACTTTCAAAAGTGATGTGCTGAAAGTGGGACACCATGGGAGCCGCACATCAACGTCTCCAGATTTCTTGAAAGCCGTCGCACCGAGGGAAGCCTTTATTTCCTGTGGACAGGGAAATGACTATGGTCATCCTCATAAAGTGACGGTAGATAAATTGAATAAAGCCAAAGTTCACATCTACCGGACTGATCGAGATGGCACAGTGACACTGACTACCACCGGCAAAGAGTATACCATTCAGAAGGAGAGATAAAATGAAAAAAGAAGCTATTGTGGATCGCATTGAAGGGAAGAAAGCGGTTCTCATCACAGAAGAGGAAGAAGAAATCAAGATTCCTGCCTCCTGGTTTCCCGATATCCATGAAGGCATGGCCATTGATATGACCTTGACAGAAAATCCAGAACGGGAAAAAGAATCCATGGAAGAGGCAGAGGCGCTATTGAAGCGGTTGCAGGGAGAACTGTAAAATGGGGTGACTGGTAGCTGGTGACTGGTGACTGGTGACTGGTAGCTAGGGATTAGGAATGGTACTGCTGATGAAAAAAGCTCGTAGCAGGGAATTAGTCCTTTCTGCGAGCTTTTATTGTTCACAAAATTATATTTTTAACTTTACATTTTATTGCCAATCCTTTATTATGATGAATAACATTCACTATAGAATGTTTCAATGGTTTACTGGGAATACATAGAAGTGTGAGATTGCAAATATAAAATTGGGTATGGGGCGTTTTATGAGTTGTACGCCCCATCCAACACTCCTCACTCCTAATTCCTCACTCCTAACTGTGTAAATGGTATTACATACCAGTTAGGGGAAGCGGCGTTTATTGAAATCATACAAGGAGGCATTTTTATGGCACAGACTAAGAGAGAACTCGTACAGGCAGCTCTTGATTGCAAACCGGTAGATCGTGTACCGGTAGGTTTCTGGCATCATTTTTTGGCAGATCAGAGACATGCAGACGCACTGGCCGATCATTCTGCTTGGGTGGACAACCTGGCAGGACATGACAAATTTTTCAATTGTTGGCATCCGGATTTTGTGAAAATCATGACCGATGGATTTTTCCTCTATCCCCACGAACAGCTTCACGATTTGAAATCTATTCGTGATGCAGTAGGAATCAAACCGCTGGGAAGAGATTCTGCATGGGTACAGAAACAGGTAGAACTCTGCGGTATCCTGACTGAACGGTATGGCAAAGACGTGATGGTATTTTATAACCTGTTTGCACCGACCCGTTGCATTGAATTCCAGCAGACTGGCAGTGATGCCAAAACGGTGATCACCGGTTTCATGAAAGAAGACCCAGAAGCATTGAAAGAAGTCATGGCAGTCCTCACAGAAGATATTGCCACTTTGGCGAAAGCAGTTATCGCAGAAGGCCATGCCGATGGGGTGTACCTGTCTGTACAGAACATTCCTCATCCCGATATGACGGAAGAAAAATATAAAGAATTTATCACTCCTTCCGAAGTGGCTGTTTTGGAAGCAGCCAATGCCGTGTCGGATTACAATTTACTTCACATTTGTGGTTATATGGGATGCCACAACGACCTCACCTGGTATAAAGACTATCCGTTCAAAGCAGTCAACTGGGCTGTGGCCTTTGAAGGAGTGCCCATGGAACAGGGAGAAGAAATATTCAACCATCGCTGTGTGATTGGTGGTTTTGATAACAATCCAGAAGGCGTACTCTATAGCGGTACCAAAGAAGAAGTGGAAGCGGAAACAAAGCACATTCTAGACAAAGCGGGCACCCAGGGTGTCATCCTTGGCGCCGATTGCACCGTACCAAAGGATATCAATCCGGAACGGTTCAATTGGGTGAGAGACGCTGCGGCAGCGTATAAGAAATAGAAGGTTATTTGAAGTGATTTTTTCTGCGACAACTATCCTGTGATTGGCTTGTCAAAAGGTTATTATTCTACAATCATCTTCTGTTTAACAAATGAAAATACCGATAGCAATAAGGTTATAAAAGGTTATGCCATTTATTTTTAACATAACCCTTTATAACCTTGTGACTAGCGGTATTTTTTGCTGCTATAAAATATGGGAATTAGTAGAATGATAACCTTTTGCTTGTTCATGTACTTGCCTGTTATCACAAATGGAATCTTTTCTTGATAACCCTTGCAGAGTATAACGATAAATAAAAAACAGGACCCATTTCAGGATCCTGTTTCTGTGGCGGAGCGAGGGAGATTCGAACTCCCGCACCGGAAACCGGTCTAACGATTTAGCAAACCGTCCTCTTCAGCCACTTGAGTATCGCTCCACATAGCTGACTTTTGTAATGATACAGTATGAAAGCGATTTTGTCAAGCGGAATTTTAAAAAGCAGTGAGAAGTTAGAAGTGAGAAGTGGTGGAAGGGGCGCACAATTCATAAAGCACCCAAAGAGATTGTATTAGTTAAGTATAAAGTACCAAAACTTTCCTCTCGGCCAATGCTGTTAGGTTAAGAGAAATATGCAATGATTCCTTTCGGGCAAAAGGTTCAAAAGGTTCTAAGGGGCCCTGAACGAGATGATAATGTTAGTGTCTATCGGTTCATTCGAGGAACGTGAGAACCTTTTGTACCCTTAGAACCTTAAGAACCTTTTGCCTACTAGCGGAATCATACCCATCAACGCAAATCCTTAATTTAGCAGCAGTGCCCCTAGTTCCTAATCCCTAGCTACTAGTCACCAGTCACCAGTCACCAGTCACTATTACCCCATCTGAAATCATCGCCATATTTCACTTCCTTTAATGACATTACCAGCATTTTCATGATAAAATAGGAATGAAATTTAGGGGATACACAGATGTAAAATATTTCTGCTTAGGAGATGAAAAATGGTGAAGAGATGTAAAAAGTTTTTGGCTGCCATCGCTTTTGGTGTGCTGTGTTTTTCTGGATCGGTAGGAGAGGCAAGTGCTTTTGAGCCTTATTATTTAAATGGCGATAAAACTCTTCCTATGATTCAGAATACCGGTGGCATTTATAATGATGGCAATACAGGGTTATTTATGGATTTGTCCACCATGGAAATCGAAGATGTATTTCCTGATGGACTGGCGGCGAAGGTGACTGTATCGGAACTGACCAATGCGTCGGTGGTGAGTACCCAGGTGATTCATGCTCGGTTTGCGGAAGATGGTCGGACTTGGGTGGCCCAGGCGGATGGGAAATGGCGAGAAGTGTCGGTTGATTCAGAAGATCCTGCTTCTATGGCGGTATATTTCATGAAGCAAGAAATGGGAGATGACAGTCGGCGCGAGGATTTCACCAACCAAATTGGTGCCATTGCGGCAGCAAAGACCGAAGAAGGAGGCACTGTGGTGCCAGCTGATGCGATTCCACTTCCAGCCGTTGTTCCCCAGGAGCAACCACAAGAACCGGTAGCGGCTCCCGCACCCAATAAGGAACCAAAGAAATCGGTCAAGAAATTGAAACCCACCAAGACGAAACCAGCAGAGGTGCAGGTGACCATCACTGAAGCACCGCAGGTGGAGATTGTGAATACACCGGACGTACAGGTGGATATCACATAAAGCAGTGAGAAGTTAGAAATGGTGGTGGCGGCGTACCAATTATAAAGCGCCGCGTATAAAAAGGTTAGCCCTGCGGGCAGGTTATGCTCTATAAAAGCCTTAGAGCAAACAAAGCTGATAAACAGATAGTGATAGGTTATAAAAGGTTATGAAATTTCAGGTTTCTTAGTGTAAGTGTCATAACCCGGATAACTTTTTATCCATCCTTGTCATGCTATGATTATAAAAAGATGTATTGAATAGCAATTCTAATCCCTATAAGCAAAGGAGATCTTACAAATGGCAAAAAGAACTTATGAACTTCATGTAGCAGGCTGCACACGGCAGCTTCCGATTTTAAATATTTCCGATACCTTGGCCATCGCTGGATTTGTGATCTTAGGCGATACGGAAATCGTGGTACACACCGGCAAGGCTTTGGCGGAAAAGATTCCGGATGGGACAGATCTAATTATGACGGCAGAAACAAAGGGGATTCCGCTGGCTGCTGAAATGGCGCGGGTGCTGGGGATGAAGAAATATATTGTAGCCCGTAAGTCCGTAAAGGCCTATATGGAAAATCCGATTTGTGTGGAAGATGAATCCATTACCACCTTTGGCAAACAGAAATTATATCTAGCCCAGGAAGACGTAGCACTGATGAAGGGCAAAAAAGTTCTTCTGGTGGATGATGTAATCAGCACCGGCGGTTCTATGAAAGCTATGAAAGAACTGGCAGAAAAAGCAGGCGCCACAGTCATCGGCGAAGCAGCCATCCTGGCAGAAGGGGATGCAGCAAAACGGAAAGATATTATTTTCCTGGAACCGCTGCCGTTGTTTGAAAAGCAGTGAGAAATTAGAAGTGAGAAGTTAGAAATGATGGTGGCGGCGCACAAAGTTTGGAAGCGTCGCAGATAAAAGCTTATGAAGCTAACGGAAGTGTCATAACCTTTTATAACCTTTATAACCCTTTGTCAAACCGATAGGGACGGATGTTAGAAAGCTGGCAAAGGCAGAATAGTAACCTTTTATGCTTGATTCCTAGCTACTCACTGTTATCTATGCTATAATAATCATTACGAGTAATTCATATTTCCATCATTCATTTCCTACAGGAGGAACCCGATGAAACATCAGGAAATTGTGATCATTGTTGACTTTGGCGGACAGTATGCCCAGCTGATTGCACGTCGTGTACGTGAATGTGGCGTATATTGTGAAATTCTGCCATACAACAAGAGCGCAAAAGAAATTTTAGCACAGCATCCGAAGGGCATTATTTTCTCCGGCGGTCCGTCTAGCGTCAATGCAGACAATGCACCGCAGATTGACCCCGATGTATTCAAGGCTGGCGTGCCGATTTTTGGCATTTGCTACGGTATGCAGCTCATGGCAAAGACCTTGGGTGGCGAAGTCATCAAACCGGAAAAGCACGAATACGGTCATACTGAATTCTACAGAGATGGCAGCTCCGCTCTCTTTGAAGGCGTTTCTGAAAAGACCGCTGTATGGATGAGCCACGGCGATGCTGTAGTGGATATGCCTGCTGGTTTCGGCCTCACCGGTCACACCGACCTGACCCCAACTGCGGCTATGGCTGATGAAGCTAGACGTTTCTATGCCGTACAGTTCCATCCAGAAGTGGTTCATACCCCAGAAGGCACCACCATGCTGAAGAATTTCCTCTTCCACATTTGCGAATGTGAAGGTGGTTGGTCCATGGGTAACTACATCGATATTGCGGTAGAAAATATCCGTGAAAAAGTAGGAAAACACAATGTCATCTGCGCCCTGTCCGGCGGTGTTGACTCTTCTGTGGCTGCCGTTCTGGTTCATAGAGCCATCGGTGATCAGCTGACTTGCGTTTTCGTAGACCATGGTTTCCTGCGTCTTGGCGAAGCAGAACAGGTGGTAGATACATTCACCAATAAATTCAATATGAAACTGGTTCACATTGACGCATCGGAGCATTTCATGTCCCTCTTGAAAGGTGTTACCGAACCAGAAAAGAAACGTAAGACCATTGGGGCTGAATTCATTCATACCTTCCAGGAAGAAGCCAACAAACTGGAAGACGTGAAATTCCTCGTCCAGGGCACCCTGTATCCAGACGTAGTAGAATCTGGTACCGCTACCGCTTCTACCATCAAATCCCATCATAACGTAGGCGGACTTCCGAAAGATATGAAGTTCGAACTGATTGAACCACTGCGTGAACTCTTCAAAGATGAAGTTCGTGAACTGGGTCGTCAGTTAGGACTTCCGGAAGAAGTAGTTAACCGTCAGCCATTCCCGGGACCAGGCCTGGCTATCCGTATCATTGGCGACATCACACCGGAAAGATTGGATATCCTCCGTCGTGCTGATTTCATCGTCAGAGATGTTATTCACCAGCATGGGTTGGACAACACCATTTGGCAGTCCTTTGCTGTCCTGCCGGCAGCTATCCGCTCCGTAGGCGTGCAGGGCGATGAAAGAACTTATGATTACACCGTAGGTATCCGCGCTGTTACCAGCTCCGACGGTATGACCGCTGATTACTTCCGCTTCCCATGGGAAGTATTGGACGAAATGAGCCGTCGTATCTGCAACGAAGTGGCTGGCGTTAACCGCGTAGTCTACGACATCACTTCTAAGCCACCGAGCACCATTGAATGGGAATAATTGAAAATGTATCGCTGGTGCATCACTATCAATGAAATGATAGGATGTTAAGTGGCTAGGGATTAGGAAAAATCACTTTAATCCCGAATCCCTTGTTTGCAGGATAAAAGAGAAGCGGCATTGTGCTTGCTTCTCTTTTTTTATATTTGTTGTTAGTTGTTATATGGATTGTTGAGCACCTTTTATATAAAGAGGGGGGATTGGGGCGCTTCTCAATTTTGTGCGCCCCTTCCACCACTCCTCACTCCTAATTCCTCACTCCTCACTTTTTCGACCAAAACGAATAAATACCTGACTACTACATACCGAAAGGAGCTTTACTATGTATACCTGTCACTATAATTCCCCATTAGGAAATATGCTGCTGGCGGCAGATGAAATGGGACTCACTGGCATTTGGTTTGAGGGGCAGAAATACTTTGCCCAGCATTTGCCCAAAGAAGTGGAAGAAAAAGAATCGCCATTGTTGCAAGAAGCTATCCGCTGGCTGGATCTGTATTTCGCAGGAAAGAAACCGGATTTCACACCGCCGCTCCATCCGGAAGGTAGTGCTTTTCGCCAAATGGTATGGAAGGCTTTGCTGACCATTCCCTATGGCGAAACAAGAACCTATGGAGAACTGGCCAAACGTATCGCGGAAGAAAAACATATACCCACTATGTCCGCCCAAGCCATCGGTGGTGCCGTGGGACATAATCCCATTTCCATTATTATTCCTTGTCACCGCGTGGTAGGAGCCAAAGGGGCACTCACTGGATATGCTGGTGGGGTGGAGAAGAAAGAGTTTTTACTACGATTGGAAAAGGTTATGTAGCGGTGAGGCAGCTAGAGAGAATGTAAAAGCTCGTCTAGGTAAGGATATATTCTTTATCTAGACGAGCTTTTTATTTATTGGTTATTCAATCCTTAGATTTGAAGAGGATATTGCATAGGAAAATTAACAGGTTCGAGAACCCTGAGAACCCTTTGTACCTTTAGAACCTTTCGCTTACTTGTGGAATCAAAGTTACTAGCGCAAATTCTTAGCTTAACAACATTGTTATATCAAGGGGCGCACAATTCATAAAGCGACCCAATACCTCTTTTTATTAATTGATAAATATGGTGGAATGTAAGTCGTCAAAATTTACATGAATTTATGCAATTAACTGTAGAATAAAAAAGAACCTTATGAGAGCGGTCAGCGAACCAAAAGCCACAGAAGGAAAACATCTTACCAGAACCCTATGAAAGCGGTCAAGGAACTAAAAGCCACAGAAGGAAAGCGACAGACCAGAACCTTATTACAATGGCAAATGTTCCTAAAGTCACAATCGGAAAACGCCCCACCAGAACCTTTTAACTATGTTATAATACAAAAGATATTGAAACGACATAGAAAGTGTTATTAAGTGAAGGTATTAGCTCGTTCGAGAAACCTGAGCAACTTGAGCAACCTGTGTATCCTGAGAGACCTTTGTCTAGGAAGGGTTCACTGCTTGTTTAGGTTCCTTTAATGGCACTAAGGAAAAAGGAGACACTATGAAATTACTCCGGTTGACATTACAGGGGTTCAAATCTTTTGCGGATAAGACCACTATCGATTTTTCGGAAGGCATGACGGTCATCGTGGGACCAAATGGTTGTGGGAAAAGTAATATTTCCGATGCGGTGCGTTGGGTTCTAGGGGAGCAAAATGTACGAAACCTGCGCGGCCAGAAGACGGAAGACATTATTTTTTCTGGATCGGAAACCAGAAGTCCGAAGAATGGGGCCGAAGTGACCTTGGTGCTAGATAATTCTGCCCATGAGTTGCCGCTGGATACGGCCGAAGTGTCTATCAGTCGCCGGGTGCTTCGCAATGGAGACAGTGATTTCCAGTTGAACAAACGGAGTTGCCGGTTAAAGGATATTCAGGAATTATTGGCATCTACCGGATTGGGGAAAGGATCCCTGGCGATTATCGGACAGAACCGGGTGGATCAGGTATTGACCGCCCGTCCGGAAGAACGGCGTCTTATTTTTGAAGATGTGGCAGGCATCAGTCTCTATCGGATGCGGAAAAATGAAGGGCTTCGCAAGTTGGAGCGTACCGCAGAAAATATGGACCGTGTAAAGGATATGACAGCCCTTTTGGATGAGCAGCTGATTCCTCTCAAAGAAGGGGCAGAAAAGGCAAAGGCTTACAAGGCACTGTTGGTTCACAAACGGGCCATCGAGGCCACCATGTCTCTGTTGAAACTTACCTCCGTGCGTCGTATGATGGCTCGGTATGAAAATGAATATATTTCCTTGAAAGATCAGGATGTGAAATGCCAGGCCAAATTGGCTCAGTGCAGTCTCGCCAAGGAAGCGTTGGAAAAAGCGCGGCTCAGTCATCAGGAAGAAATGCGCCTATCTGGGGAAACGCTGGCAAAGGCCCAGCAGAAGATGGAAAGTCTCCGCGGTGATTTCCGTGTCAAAGAAGAGGCGCTTCACCATGCGCAGGAAAAATGGGGAGAGCTGTCCGTAGCGGAAGAAGACCAGACCGAAGCAGAAAAGGAGCTGGCGGAAGAAATTGAAACCGCCAAAGAAGAATGGCAGCAGGCCAAAAGCGAGTGGACCATTTGGAGCGAAAAGAAACAGGTCGCAGAAAAGGAAAAGAACCAATTAGAAACAGCCCTCCAATCTTCTGAAGCGGCCTACGCGAAGGCCTTGGCTATTTCTCGTCAGAAATTGGCAAAAAAGGAAAAACTGGAACAGGATATTTCTCATAAAAAGGAAGAAATCCATCGTTTCCAGTCAGAAAAAGAAGAGCGAGATTTGGCAGAGCGGGATAGAAATCAGCTGATTTCTCGTATGGAATCAGAATGGAAATTGGAAAAAGCGGAAGAAGCGAAACAGCAGGAAGAGCTGGCCCGATTGACCAAGGCGGGAGAAACCGACAGCCAAACATTGAAAAAGGCACAGGAACTCCGTTTCCAGCTCTTAAATCAGATGAATCGCATGGAGTCCGCACTGGCTGGGATTCGGTCCAAGCGGGAATACTTGGAACATGCCGACAAGGAATATGCCAATTTTTCTCGCACCACCAAGACCATCATGGAGCATCGTCATCTATTTGGTGATGCTATCCATGGGGCTCTGGGGGAACTGATTCAGGTGCCTGCCAAGTATACCGATGCAGCCGAAGTGGCTCTGGGGGGACAGATTTCAAACATCGTCACCGATACTACCGCATCGGCAGGAAAGATCATTCGCTGGCTTATGGAAAATAAGGGCGGACGAACCACGTTCTATCCGTTGGAATCCATGAAGCCTCGCTATAGCAATGGCATGGAGCAGGAAGCGGCCGGAGAAGCAGGCATTTGCGGAATTGCGTCCTCCCTCTTTGGCTGTGCGCCTATGTATAGAAATCTGCTGGACAGTTTGCTTGGGAAAACGCTCATTGCAGAAAATTTGGATGTGGCCCGTCAGGTGGCTAAGAAATATAATTACCGACTTCGCATTGTGACCCTCGATGGGCAGCTGGTCAATGCGGGCGGCTCCATGACCGGCGGTTCCATGAAGAAAAAGGAAAATACCTATTTCGGACGAAAGCAGGAAATTGCCGCCCTCTTAGCAGAAGAACAGGAAGGTCGCCAAAAGTGGCAGGCTAAAAAGGAAGAAAAAGAGAAACAGGAACAGTTCTGTGATTCCTTGGCAGAGAAACTGAGTGAAGAACGAGAAGCCTGGCAATCGCTGAAAGTGGCTTTGGCAGAACGAAAAGGCCATTTGGAGGGAATGGAAAAGACCCTGACCGATCGGAAAAAGCAGGCCGAGGAAAGTCAGATGGCTGGCGAAAGAGCGGCCCATCAGATGGAAGAGCTGAAGCAAACCTTGGATGAGGCCAAAAAGAAATGGGAATCTTTGGGAGAGGTTCCTGAAGTGGAAGACGATACCAAGAGCCAGCAGCTGAAGAAATCCCTGGAAAAGAAGAACCAGGAAATTTTGCAGATTCACGTGTCTCTCACCAAAGCGGAAGAAGCCCTGGCGTTTGGGCAGAAAATGGAAAAAGAACGAGAAGCGGCCTTGGCAGAGCAGCAACAGGACCGAGCTGATTTGGAAAAAGCTAAAGTAGAAAATCAGGCCCTTCGGAAATCGCTCCAAACGGCATTGGATGTGTTGAAAAAAGATTTTGAAGAAGCGGAATCAGCATGGCAAACTATTCGCAGCAAACAAAACGCTTTGCAGGATGCCTCCGATGCTTTCACGATGCAGCAAAAAGAAGCCGATACCAATTGGCGCAAAGCCCAGGAAGAATCGTCTCGCATCCGTCAAAATATGGCAGAACGAGAAGGACGGATTGAGAATTTCAAAGCCCAGGAAGCGGATGAAATCAATTGGCTGAAATCGGAGAATCTGACTTTGGCAGAAGCAGAAACGCTGCGCCTTCCTGGATCCATGGCGGATATGAAAGCCAAGGAAGAAGAATTGGCAGAAAAAATCGGTGCTTTGGGCACGGTGAACCCCAATGGGGTAGAAGCCTACGAAGAACAGTTGGCACGAAGAAAATTTTATGAAGAACAGATTGCAGACCTCACCCAGGCCAGAGAAGGATTAGAAACAATTATTCGCGATATTGACAAGACCATGGCGGAACAATTCGCCGAAGCGTTCCAGCAGATCAATGTGGAATTTGGACGAATTATGCAAATGATGTTCCAAGGGGGCCATGCCAAATTGGAACTGACCGATGAAGACCATCCGTTAGACGGCGGGGTGGAAATGTACCTGCAGCTTCCAGGAAAACGGCGTCAGCCTTTGTCCTTGATGTCCGGCGGCGAACGAGCTTTGACTGTCATCGCCCTTCTGATTTCCTTCATGGCCTATCGGCCGGCACCGTTCTGTTTCGTTGATGAAATCGACGCCGCACTGGATGATGCCAACGTGGAACGATATAGCCGCATGATTGGAGATTATAAAAAGAAAACCCAATTCATCGTCATTTCCCATCGAAAGAAAACCATGGAATTTGCCGACACCTTGCAGGGCGTCACCATGGCAGAAAAAGGAGTGTCCAGTTTGATTACCGTGAAAATGGCGGATTATGTGGAGTGATGGTGACTTGTTAAGGATTGGTAGCTAGGCCTTAGGGATTGGGGGTTTTGTAGTGGTATTGGTACTGGCGGCTACCCTCTTCCTTTGGAAGGGGGGCAGGGCAATGCTGTTAAGTTAAGCGAAATATGTGGTGATTCCTTTTGTGACAAAG
>SAMEA104315425__coassemble_706_pt1 | contig 24740 bp, 16 predicted proteins | sample SAMEA104315425__metabat2_low_PE_033 | metagenome-assembled genome bin SAMEA104315425 (sample SAMEA104315425) | gut metagenome | biome: Monkey gut; feature: monkey-associated habitat; material: faeces | place: China | collected 2013
CTGTTACCTCCACATTCTTTTTTATTTTGAATGTCCGCAAAATCCGTCCTACATCAGAGGAACAGGATAGGGGTTGAACTCACTTCTTTGGGAAGTGAGGGGGGGACAACGATGGAATCCATGTGAGTGACTAGTGACTGGTGGCTAGGTATATTTCCTAATCCCTAGCTACTTATCCCTAATCCCTATATCAAACATGGGCATGTTCTTTTCCATCTGCCAGGGCAGCTGCTTTGGCTGCTTTTTCTTTTTCCAGTACGATCTGGAAGCGTTCCACTTCTTCTTTGATGACTGGGGAAAGGATGAGCATGGAAATCAGATTTGGAATAGCCATGAGGGCGTTAGCAATATCGGAAAGGTTCCATACCAGATCCAGGGTCTGGGTAGCACCTACATAGACAACCAGGGAAAATACGACACGATAGACCATGTTGTATTTATGGGTTCCGAAAAGGTATTCCCATGCTTTTTCACCGTGGTATTCCCAACCAAGGATGGTGGAGAAGGCGAAGAGAATGATACCTACAGCTACAATGAGAGAACCAATTTCACCAATGTTGGTGGAGAAGGCAGCCATGGTAAGTTCTACCCCTTTGAGCGGTTTGCCATCGGCACCAACGGTGCCAAGAACACCAGAGGAAGCAATGGTAAGGCCAGTGATGGTGCACACAACAATGGTATCCCAGAAGGTACCGGTCATATTGATGTAGCCCTGACGGACTGGATCGTCGGTGGTAGCAGCGGCTGCGGTGATAGCAGCGGAGCCCATACCAGCTTCATTGGAGAAGCACCCACGAGCGACGCCGAAACGAATGGCATTCATCACAGAAGCGGTGATGCCACCAAGGACACCGCCACCCACTGCCTGTGGGTCAAAGGCCATCATGAAAATCAGATAGAGACCGTGTGGAATGTTTTCAATATTGATGATAATGCAAAGCAGGCCGGCAATGACATAGAAGAAAGCCATGGCTGGTACAACTACAGAAGATACTTTGGAAATGGTTTTGATACCGCCAACGATGATAATCAGAGACAGAATGGTGAGAATGACACCGCACATTTCCAGTGGCATACCGAAGGTGGTTTTCACAGCTCCGGAAATAGAATTGGCCTGGGTCATGTTGCCGATACCAAAGGAAGCGATGACAGCAAAGAGTGCGAACAGGAATCCCATGACACTGCCCAGTTTCTTATTTTTGAAACCGTTCTTCATGGTAAACATCGGGCCGCCTTTCATTTCGCCTTTTGCATTGACTTCACGGTACTTGATAGCCAGCATACATTCGGAAAATTTGGAGGTCAAGCCGAAGCATGCGGAGATCCACATCCATACCAGTGCGCCAGGACCGCCGGCAAACATAGCGGTAGCAACGCCGACGATGTTACCAGTACCAATGGTGGCAGCCAGGGCGGTCATGAGTGCGGAAAACGGAGATACGTCGCCGGTGCCGCGCTTCTGGGTGCGGGCTTCTTTGGAAAGTACACTGCCGATTGCATAGGGCAGGTTTCGCCAGGTTCTAAATTTCAATAGGCATGTGAGATACACGCCGGTGCCTACCAATAGGGTAAGCATGATAGGGCCCCATACGAGGCTGTCAATTTCATTGACCACGGAGTTGATTGTAGCCATATCCATCTTAAAATCCCCCTTTATTTGAAATGCTGTTACTCGTAGAATGAACGTCCGTTGCTACGGCTGGTGATTCAGGTTTCTCAGGTTTCTCAAGGTTCTTACGTTCCTCGAATGAGCTGATAAACGCTAGCATTATTATCTCGTTTGGGGAACTTGAGCCACCTAAGAAACTTGAGCAACCTGAGAAACTTGTCTCAAAAGATCCTTTCCTTCACAGCATCACTCGCATCATGGGCTCAGAGCCTCGGCGAGTACGAGGTTCCTACGAAAAAAGGCACAGAAATATCATTTTCTGTGCCTTCCTTGACGCCTTTCCAGCCATAGCTGGTATAAAAATAACTGTATGCCTTTTTGATTTCTTTTCAAGAAACAAGCTTCTGAATTCCCTCTACTAAGAAATCGACCGGGACATAACGGTCTATATTCACAGGTCATGAGCCTGGGATATACTTTCTTGGTAAGTTTCCGCTAGAGTCATGTTTCACGGGAAACTTATACTTCAGTGAGGAGTTAGGAATGAGGAGTGAGGAGTGGTGGAATGGGCGCACAACTTATAAAGCGCCCCAATACCCCTTTTTATATGGTAAGCAGTTGACAGTTAGCAGTAGGCAGATCAAGTATCTGTTTACTGCTAACCGCCTACTGCTAACTATAAAATCGGCGAGCATATAGAAACGAACTCGGTGCTATACGAATATATCCATATAAGAGTAATTCGATGCGCTCGCCGCCTTCACTCCTCACTCCTCATTCCTAACTCCTCACTGCATTTAAAAAGGCCCGCAAAGAAGATGTCTTCTTGCGAGCGTCCTTGCTCTCTATGGCATGGCCACAAAGATGTAATTGATACTGGTAGTTGGTAGCCAGTGACTAGTGACTGGTGACTAGAAATTAGGGATTGGTAGCCAGGGATTAGGGATTGGGGATTAGGAACTGGTGTCTTTTCCAGTCACGAGTCACTAGTCCACCAGTCACCATATCGCATGTTTCACGTGAAACATGGCTGCCTACAGCTAACTGCTAACTTATATTTCCTCATTTATTAAAATAGGGCCTCCGCTCCGGGGAAGACTTTCTGGGAATCTTCCTCGGAGCCCGGCATACCCTGAAGGATCAGTTTAGGAGGGCTTATCCCCCAGGGTGCCCTGAGCCGGATGGGGTGTCATATTAAATCCGAGGGGAAGGAAAATGGGAAAACCTTCCGATGGAAGTAATATGTATGTGTATGACCTGATGCTAGTCCACTACGCTTTTGGAAGCTTCGGACAATTTTTCCTTGCTGGGATCCAGATCTTCATATTCTTCATATTCTTTACCAGTTTCTAAGTGGTCGAAATATTTTGCTGTTTCTCTCACAACGACACCGGAGAGAGCCAGAAGGGCAATCAGGTTAGGAATAGCCATGAGTCCATTGACGATATCTGCCAGAACCCAGATGGCTTCAAGTTTCAGGAATGCGCCACTTGCGACCAGTGCGATAAATACTACGCGGTAAGGAAGTACGCCTTTGGTGCCGCAGAGGTAAATCATGCAACGTTCACCGTAGTAGTTCCATCCAAGGATGGTGGTGAATGCAAACAGTACCAGACCAACCATAAGCATGTAGCCGCCGAAGAGCGGGAATGCATCTTTGAATGCTGCATTGGTCAGAGCTGCCCCATTGAGGCCATTCATCCATTCGCCGGATACTACAATGGTAAGACCGGTCAGTGTGCAGATGATGATGGTATCAATGAAAGTACCTGTCATGGAAATCAAGCCCTGTTCTGCAGGCCATTTGGTTTTAGCAGCGGCTGCTACGATAGGAGCGGAACCCAGGCCGGATTCGTTGGAGAATACGCCACGGGCAATACCATTTCTCATAGCCAACATGATAGTGGAACCAAGGAAGCCGCCAGCGGCTGCGGTTCCAGTAAATGCATTGGAAATAACCATTTCAATCGCTGCTGGTACCTGATCAGCAAAGAAGCAAAGAACACCGATTGTTGAAATAAAGTAAATCACTGCCATAGCTGGAACGATTTTGGAAGCCGCTTTCGCGATGGACTGCAGCCCCCCAAGGGTGATAGCTGCTACCAGAGCGGTCAGAATGATAGCGGTCCACATCGGATCCAGACCAATGGTCATTTTTGTGATATCTACAATAGAGTTCACCTGAGCAAAAGTACCGATACCGAAGTAAGCAACCAGTACGCCGAATACAGCGAAGAGAGTTCCCAACCATTTGTATTTCGGACCCATACCGTTTTTGATGTAGAACATCGGGCCACCAGCGATTTCGCCTTTGGCATCTACTTCACGGTATTTCACCGCCAACAGACCTTCTGCATACTTGGTGGCCATTCCGAAGAAAGCGGCCATCCACATCCAGAAAATAGCCCCCGGGCCACCGGCTGCAATCGCAGTGGCTACACCGACGATATTTCCTGTACCAACTGTCGCGGAAAGAGCTGTACAAAGGGCTTTGAAGGAATCAATATCCCCGTGTCCTGCATTCTGGGCTTTGAAAATCAAGCTCAGTGCTTTCGGTAAATGAACCACCTGCAACAGTTTCAATCTCAATGTGAGAAGAATCCCGGTTCCTACCAGAAGAACCAGAAGCGGCGGTCCCCAGATAAAGCTGTCTACCGCATTCAACATATCCATGTTTAACAAATCCATTTTTAAACGTCCCCCTCCTGAAAAAGTAAGATACCAAAAAGCCGGCATTCCAAAATAAAAACTCTGGAAGCCGGCATTGTCTACCTTAACAATCACAAAAAGATGTGACGTTTATTCTCTGTCCTTTTGCCTGAGAGATTGGGATCCAAATGAATCCTTACACCTTCGGCGCTCTTTTATGAGACTCTCCAGAGTGTGTCCACATACGGTACTATCTGGGAAGATACCTGAGAGTGTTACTCCTTCGGTAAGCCTATCGGAGACGCTGATTCATTCACAGAATTTGGAATTATAAAGATTTTTTCACGAACCTTCGTCAATAAAATCCTCAAATAGTTACTATTCTCGGATTTTATTCCTCGTTTCGTATAAAAATCTAAGAATAATTCCAAATAATGAATGAATCAGTGTCTCCTGCGGCTTTCTCCCGCATGCTTCATCCACCAATATGAATTTGATGTTTGCATTATAAAACCCTCGCTCCCATTTTGCAATAGGAAATTTGGAATTTTATACAATTTTTAGAATCGAATAGGGGTCATTTTAGGGAAATCGATAGAGTCATGTTTCACGGGAAACATGGTTATAAAGGTTATTATTCTGCTAATTTCTTCTGTAAAACATTTCCCTGCTATCGCCAGTGACAAGGTTATAAATGGTTATAAAAGGTTATGGGAATACCGTTTTTCCCGTAACCTTTCTATCAACCAAACCTATCTCTTTTGAAATAGATATGATATGCTACAGATGCCACGGCCTTCATCACGCCAAACAGGCAAGAAGGGAGGCGTTTGTCATTTCGCTATTTTCTACTTGAACTGTGTATCAGTATTTTGGGAAGTATTCTCGCCAATTTGATACTACAGGTGCTAGTGCAGTATCCGTAGAACTGCAACGTGGCAACTAGCCAGATGCGTCTCATCAGCGCATAGCAAAACGCCAGGGGTCATCACTCCCCTGGCGTTTTGTATTGGCGATCTATGCCATTTCGCTTTCTAATAGTATTGTATCATTCCTGATATAAAAGTCAATGGAGATGGCAAAATAAAATGTTTCCCGTGAAACATGACTCTATCTCTTCTCCATCTTCGGCGAGCTATATAAAAAGAAATCATGCAGCTAGATACCAATCGGTATAAGAGCAATACGAAGTGCTCGCCGGCCTTCACTCCTCACTCCTCATTCCTAACTCCTCACTGCCTTTATCCAAGCGCCACATCCAAGGCCATCATGACCATGAAGCCAATGGCGAAGCAGATGACGCCTACGTCGGAGTGTTCTCCGGCGGACATTTCTGGAATCAATTCTTCTACTACCACATAGAGCATAGCACCGGCAGCAAAGGAAAGCAGGTAAGGCATCATAGGCACCACCATGGCAGTGAGCAGGATGGTCAATACGCCACCGATAGGTTCTACCACACCGGAAAGGACACCACCTACGAAGGATTTGAAACTTCCCATACCCGCCGATTTGAGGGGCATGGAAATAATGGCTCCTTCCGGGAAATTCTGAATGGCGATACCAATGGAAAGGGCCATGGCCGCAGCGGCAGTGATATCCCCGTGGCCCACCAAGAAGCCCGCATAGACAACGCCTACCGCCATTCCTTCAGGAATGTTGTGAAGAGTCACCGCCAGGACCAACATGGTGGTTCTTTGTAAATGACTCCGAGGCCCTTCTGCTTTGTCTGCATGCATATGCAAATGAGGAATCAAGTGATCCAGTAATAACAAAAATGCCATGCCGACACCGAAACCAATGACACTAGGAAGAAACGCCCATTTTCCCAATGGCGCCGATTCCTCCAACGCCGGAATTAATAGACTCCAAATAGAAGCGGCCACCATGACCCCGGAGGCAAAACCAGTGAGCCCTCGCTGCACCGTGCGGTTCATTTCACCTCGCATAAAAAATACGCAAGCCGCCCCCAATGAAGTACCAAGAAAGGGGATAAAAAGTCCCCAAAATGTATCTGACATATATCCTCCTTATTGAAAATCGCTTTCAATTTATTTATACAACCTGTAGAGGGAATTGTCAAATAAATTTGGTGACTGGGGATTAGGGATTAGGGCGTGAAACGGATAGAGACATGTTTCACGGGAAACATAATTTTAAAGGTTACTATTCTGCTGCTTTCTTCTGTGAAACATTTCCTGTTATTGTTAGTGACAAGGTTATGAAGGGTTATATAAGGTTATATGAAAACCGTATTCCCATAACCTTTTATACCCCTTCATACCACTTGTCGCCCATCCGCTTGTTTCTATGTTAGAAATAGAAATCAGTAGAATCATAACCTTCATAGTTATCGTTTCACGTGAAACATAACTCTAAAGGTTACCACTCTACTGCTTTCTTCTGTGAAACATTTCCCTTTATCGTCAGTGACAAGGTTATAAAGGTTATAGAAGGTTATATGAAAACCGTATTCCCATAACCTTTTATAACCCTTCATAACCCTGTCGCCCATCCGCTTGTTTCTATGTTAGAAATAGAAATCAGTAGAATCATAACCTTCATAGTTATCGTTTCACGTGAAACATAACTCTAAAGGTTATACCCATGTTCTTTTTTACATTTTCCCATATCATTTCATGCTATAATAAGCTCGTCACACTACAATCCTTTTCCACGGAAATCGTGACGAAAGGAGGTATTGTTATGGATTGGCTATATACATTTTTACTCTCGGTCGCAGCAAGCATCACAGCGTATTACATTTGCAAATGGCTTGACCGTTGAGCCTGGTAGTGAATGACAAGCCTACAAGCGCGCTTGTGCTTTGAACAAGAAGAACCCCCATGAAGATGGTCGCACATCTTTATGGGGGTTCGCTCTTTGGTATTGTAGATTGGCTAAATACTTTACCTGTCTATATGATATCACAAGTATAAGAAAAAGCAAGAATCGGTAAAAGGATGTTTCACATGAAACATAATTTGAAAGGTTACTATTCTGCTGATTTCTTCTGTGAAACATTTCCCTGCTATCGCCAGTGACAAGGTTATAAAAGGTTACGGAAGGTTATGAAGCTACCGTTTTTCCCATAACCATTTGTAACCCTTTATACCCCTGTCGCCCATCCGCTTGTTTCTATGTTAGAAATAGAAATCCGTAGAATTATAACCTTCATAGTTATCGTTTCGCGTGAAACTTGATGCTAACAGAAAAAGCCCTCTTGTGATTAACTTTTTCACAATAAATCACAGGGTTATTCACTCGACAATATCGAATAAAACTTACTTCTCATTCACAAGTATTTCACAGCTTTTCACAAGTTAGTCACAGATGTGTTCACAAGTTAATCAACATAGTTTCACGGGAAACAAAAATGCAGTGAGAAGTTAGAAGTGAGAAGTTAGAAATGGTGACGGCGAGCCCTTGAATTACTCTTATACCAATTGGTATCAATTAGCAAGATTTCTTTTTATATAGCTCGCCAAAAATTGAAAACAAATAGAGTCATGTTTCACATGAAACATATTCCTATAAATCTAAAAAAGGGTTACTAAATGGTTATGAAGACACAGGTATTTCCATAACCATTTAGTAACCTTTTTTGCCTTTTAACAAGCGGCATATTCTATTTGTTTTACACAAGTAACCAGCAGTATCATCCCCTAGTGTCGGCCAACGCCACTAAGCACATTCGAGAAACCTGAGAACCTTGAGAACCCTTAGAAACTTGAGCAACCTGTCACCGTAAGCGAAATCACAGCAACTAACGCAAATCCTTACTTGGCTACGTCTCCATCGACCGATTGATCTCCCCCGCAATCATCTGCTTGGCGTTCCAGTCGCCGTGAATGCCGTCCATGGCCAGTTCCGATGGCATGACGTCGAAGTCGGCGAAGGGGGCGGCGGTGTCAATGTGAGGGAGGCTGCGGATGTAGGCATTGACGGTGTCCACCGATTCTCTCCAGTTTTCATAGGTGGTTTCGCCGTAGTATTTCTGAATGTTGTCCGGATTGATAGGCACGATGGTCATCAGAATGGGCGTAATGCCGTGGGCGATGCATTTCTTTCGGATATTTTCCAGGTGATGAATCACCTTTTCCGGGTCTGCCCCCATGCGCAGGTCATTGATACCGCCCATGATGAGCAATTGTTTCACGTGAAACGGAAGCACGTCCCGATCAAACCGGTCTTCCATCATTTCCGTAGTGTCTCCGCTGCGGCCCATATTGACCGCCGGAAAGTCCAGGTAGGAAATATAACTATAGGCCATGTCGGCTGGGCTATGGTAGAGATGACCACCGCCCTGGGTGATGCTATCACCGAAAATGCCCACGTTGAAATGCTCCCCTGGGTTGGACCGCACTTTTTCTGGCAAACTCCAAATGCCCACCGGGTTATTATTTCCATCAAGACCACGGACCCGCCAATAGTAGGTGCCAATTCTAGGCTGGCTATCATACACATTGGACAGGGACGTCACCTGGCTCCAAATGCGATGTTTCGATGGATGGAAATCATCCAAATTTTCCGGATAGTCTTTGGTCACTTCCACCTCGTATTTCACTGCCCCCGGATTTCCTGCATAGGAATACACCGGATAGAGCAAGGTGGACCCATTGCCGGGATGATACACATTGGGGTACGGCGCATTTCTGGAAATTATTTTCATAGTGCTTCGCACTTCCATAGGCGCTGAAAAAGGAGCCAATCCTTCCCAGTCCGCATCGATGGGACGAACCCGCCAATATAAAATGCCGCTTTCCCCGTTTTGGAAATCCGACAAATTCACCAGCACTTTGTTGGTGTAAATTTTTTTGTTGTGATACAGCGGCGCTTCTACCGGGGTATTGCGATCCAAATCCGCCGGAAGTCCCCGGAAAATTTCCACCTCATACCGCACCGACTCCGGATTGTCCGCCCAAGTGAGCAATATCAACTGCGACGGCTTCTCCGCTTCCTGGGACACACGGGGTGGAAATATCCCTTCCAACCCAATCGGTACTTCTGCATAGGACACCAAAGGCAGCGAAAGCGCCACCCATAAAGGAAATATATATCGTATTGATTTCATGATTCTTCTTTCTAAAAACAAGCGATTAACGGTTAGCTCATGTTTCACGTGAAACGGGGGTATAAAGGTTATTATTTTGCTGATTTCTTCTGTGAAACATATCCTGTTCTCGCAAGTGACTAGGTTATAAAGGTTATAAAAGGTTATGAAACTACCGTTTTTCCCATAACCTTTTTGTAACCCTTTATACCCCTGTCGCTTGCGATAACAGGAAATGTTTCACCAACAGAATCAGCAGAATAATAACCTTTATCTATATGTTTCATATGAAACATGACTCTATCCGTTTTCAGTTTTCGGCGAGCTATATAAAACGGAGTCATATCATGTATAAGATATTGGTATAAGAGCAATTCGAAGGCTCGCCGCCATCACTCCTCACTCCTAATTCCTCACTCCTCACTGCTTTTATAAAATTTCCCCAAACACTACGCGCAGGGCTTCTTTCGCATCGGCGCTGCCAGCAGCGGCGGCCCGTTTGAGCCAGGTGTGGGCAATCTGCTGGTTCTTTGTGACGCCATAGCCATTGTTGTAGCAAGCAGCTACCCAGCCCATGGCTTCGCTATAGCCATTTTCTGCAGCTTTGAGGAAGAGAGAAAACGCTTTGTCATCGTTTCCTTCTTCATGGTAAATAACCCCCAGCTGCATGGTGGATGTATCCATGCCCAGGTCCGATGCTTTCTGGTACCATTCCTTGGCAAGCCGCTTGTCTTTTCTGGTACCTTTGCCATAGTAATAGCAGTTCGCCAGATTGCCCATCGCTGTAGGAAGTCCCGCCTCTGCGGCCTGTTTCGTATAGTTGAATCCTTCCTTTTGTTCTTTTTTATTTTTACTGAAAGAATACAGGAATCCCACCGTCATCGCTGCGTCAGCGTAATGCTTGGCGGCTGCTTTTTTCCAGAGATACAATCCTTTGGATTGATTGACCGGAACACCTTTCCCGTAATAATAACAGAATGCCAATATATGAATGGCCCGCGAATTCCCTTCCTCGGCCAGTTTTTGAAATATAGGTCTTGCTTCCTCAAATTTCCCTGCTTTATATAGTTCTTCTGCTTCCTCTAATGTAAGCATAGATACTCCTCCTCTATTTTTAGTAACGCTAGAGTCATGTTTCACGGGAAACAAAAATCAGTTAGGAGGGAGGAATTAGGAGTGAGGAGTGGTGGAAGGGGCGCACAATTCATATAGCGCCCCAATACCCCTTTATATATTATCCCCATGAAGATATGTTTCATGGGAAACATGACTCTATTTATTTTCCGCCTTCGGCGAGCTATATAAAACGGAGTCATATCATGTATGAGATATGGGTATAAGAGCAATTCGAGGGCTCGCCGCCACCACTCCTAACTCCTCACTTCTAACTGCCCTTTCCGTTTCATGGGAAACATGAGACTAACTGTTTTTCATTTGCGCCAACGCTTCTTCATTCCCGTTATCAGCGGCTTCTTCCATCCATTCCATAGCTTTTTCGTGGTCTTTTTCTACGCCCTGTCCATTGGCGTACATACACGCCACCAGGTATTGGGCTTCATCCAATCCCTGATCGGCGGCTTTTTTCAAATACCGAAAGGCATCGGTGTATTTCTCCTGTTCTAAATAAAACATGCCAAGAGAGACCTGGGCTTCGTTATTTCCTAAGCGGATGGATTCTTTGTAATACTTCTCCGCTTTCTTTTTATTTCCTTTTTCATCATAGAGGCCGGCCAATAGCTGCGCACTGGTTTCGTCCCCCAAATCGGTGGCCTGTTTCAGATAGGTCATGGCTTTCGTTTCGTCGGGCTTCACCAGAGGATCATCGTCTTCCATAAGGTCATCATATTTCATGTCCAGGTACAATTCTCCCAAAAGGCTAGCCGCTTCGCCGCTGCCATGGGAAATCGCTTTTTCCAGCCATGCCAGTGCTTTCTCCAATTTGTCTTTGTCATGGTCTTCAAAAGCGGCGTCCAATCCCATTTGCCCTAAGGCATATTCACTGTATTTATCTCCAAAAGCGGCTGCTTTTTCATAACAAGCCGCCGCTTTGGCACTGTCCCCTGCTTTGGCGTAGCAATTGCCCAAATCATAGAGCGCCCGCCAATATTCAAAAAGCGCTCCCTTGGTGAGCCATTTGAATCCTTCTTCCGGATTCATGACAATCCCCGATTCCCGGTAAAACCGCCCCACTTCTTCCATGGAAATCACGTCCCCAGCCACCGCCTGTTGTAACACCTGGCGGAAGCTGTGTTCTACGGTGTCCCAAATGGACGCACCGGCATAGAACATAGACAAATCACAAAGGGCGTCGCCTGCCTGTTTCCCTGCCTGGAAATAGGTTTCTGCCTTTTCCTCATTGGCTACCACATGTCCATACCCTTCTCGGTAAATGGTGCCCAGCAAGTACAGACTCCGTCCCAGTCCCTTTTGACCTTCCTTTTCCAAAACCGGCAGGGCCTCATCGATCTGGCCCTGGAGAAATAGCTCTTCGCCCTTATTCGCTACCATATCATTGTGCTCCTTTGTATAATGCAGTGAGAAGTTAGAAGTTAGGAGTGAGGAGTGGTGGAAGGGGGCGCACAACTTAAGAAGCGCCCCAATACCCCTTTTTATATTTCTCACACACATAGCGATATGTTTCACGTGAAACATGACTCCATCCGTTTTTTTTATCTTCGGCGAGCTATCTAAAAAGAAAGCATGGTACTTGATACCCATCGGTATAAGAGCAATACGAGATGCTCGCCGCCACCACTTCTCACTTCTAACTGCTCACTTCTAACTGCTTTTTAAATTTTCAAATATTCCTTCATCAATATTCTAGCGTCCGGATCGCCTTGGGCGTCGCTCCGGCGGAACCATTCTTCAGAGCTTCTCAGGTTCTTCGGTACGCCAATGCCTTCAGCGTAGCAAATGCCCAGGAAATTTTCTGCTCTGGGATAGCCCTGGTCGGCGGCTTCCCGGAATTGTTTGATGGCTTCGAAATGGTTGCCTTCCTGGAGCGCCAATTCGCCCAATTTGCTAATCGCTTCAATCTGTCCTTCATTGGCCGCTTCAGTCAAATAGGTCTTGGCTTTTTCCGTATCCGGTGCTACACCGATCCCTTCGGCATAGCAATCTCCCAAGTAAGCCAAACCATTCACATCGCCGGCATCGGCCGCTTTCTGTACCCACTGGAAACCCAATTCCTGTTCTTTCTCGCATTCTTCATCATTGCCATCATCGGCATGGATGATATGAAGCATGCCCAAAGAAGCGGCCGCTGCCGCGCTCCCCAAATCCCAGGCTCTTTCGTACCATTCCTTGGCACTGTCCAAATCCACTTCGGTGCCTCTGCCATAGAAATAGCAATCGCCCAGTTTGTAACAGCAGTTGGCATCTCCCGCAAAGGCTCCCATTTCGAAATATTTCCGGGCTTTATCAAAATCCGGTTCTGCCCCGTCGCCCAGCACATAGATGGTGCCTAAAGCATCGCACGCTTCATGACTGCCATGGTCGGCGGCTCGCTGGAAACAAATTTCTGCCTTTTCTACATCTTCTTCCACGCCGAACCCCACATAATAGCAATCCCCCAAATGGAGTTCCGCTTCATGGTATCCCAAGCCGGCCCCTTTCAAATACCACACATAGGCCTTGCGGGCATCATAAAAAGGCAAATCCTCATTGCTGTACAACTTGCCGGCTTCCACCATAGCCATCACCAGCCCTAAGTCCGCTGCCCGTTCAAACCAGGACAGTGCCTTCTCCATGTCCGCCTTCACGCCCAATCCGCGTTCATACATCATGCCAATCTGATGCATCGCAAAAGGATCCTTCTCCTTCGCCAAATCCCGCAGCAATTTCATCAAATCCCGAAAGGCTTCAATTTTTTCCTTGCTACTTTCCCGCGGGAAAATCATAAACAGAAATGCCAACACTTCCTCCGCATCGGCGGCTCTGTCGATATATTCACCAAACTGGTCATTGTCCTCTGGCACCAGAATGCCATAGAAATAAAATAAACTGAGCAAAAACTGGGCCCGCCCATCGTTTTCATCTTTGACAAGAACACGAAGCGCGTCAAAACATTCTTGAAATTTTCCTTGTAGAAATAACGATTCTGCCTCTTTGGTGGTCATCATAGGATCCTCCTGTTTGTTGGTGACTACATAGTTAGGAGTGAGGAATTAGGAGTGAGGAGTGGTGGAAGGGGCGCACAACTTATAAAGCGCCCCAATACCCCTTTTTTATATAGCAAGCAGTTGACAGTTAGCAGTAGGCAGATTAGATATTTGTTTTCAGCCAACCACTTACTGATAACTGACTAGAAAATCGGCGAGCTATATAAAAAGGAATCTTGGTATTTGAGGATAATCAGTATAAGAGTAATTCGATACACTCGCCGCCTTCACTCCTCATTCCTAACTCCTCACTGAAGTATAAGTTTCACGTGAAACATGACTCTCTTTTATTATTAACTATTATAGCATGAAATAAGGTGACTCGTGACTGGTGACTCGTGACTGGGAAAAATCAGATTCCTAGTCACCAGTCTACCAGTCACCATATAATATGTTTCCCGTGAAACATGACTCTTACAGACATACAAAAAGGCGGCGCTACATAAGCTGTGCGCCGCCACCTTCATTTCTAACTTCTCACTTCTAACTTCTCACTGCTTTTTAGTAGTTCCCCGGCAAGAAATAAACCGGATCCACTGCATCGCCGTTGATACGAACTTCGTAGTGGCAATGCGGGCCGGTGCTATTTCCGGTGCTCCCTACGAGGGCCACCACGGTACCTTGTTCCACCTGCTGGCCTACGGTGACGAGCAGAGCGGAGTTATGTCCGTAACGAGTGGTAATGCCGCCATCGTGTTTGATTTCCACCAGGTAGCCATACCCATCGACCCAGCTGGCCTGTGTGACCGTGCCGGACGCTGTGGCTTCTACCGGCACGCCGTAATCAGAAGCAATATCGATGCCTTCATGATAGGTAGACCCGATACCGCCGGGGCTATTTCTGAAACCATAGCCGCTGGAGATTTCCCCTTTGACCGGCCACATATCCGGTGTAGTCGAAGAGGTATGCATCATTTGCACCTGCATGCCGTAAGTCTGGTTCATCACCTGTTCCCGGAGCACAATCAGCGTTTTGATTTGTGTATCCAGTCGGGCATCCAATTTTCGCATTTGGCTCAAAAGTTGCCCTGGGGTATGTACGTCTGCCTTCGTTTCTTCTACGTTTTGGTGGTCGCTAGGCCTCACACTTCTAGCTTTATCGGGCACCGTGGACGCGCCGCCCTGACCGCCTGCGCCGCCTTGGGAAATATTTTGGGCCGCCCCGTTGTTATTGGCTTTGATCATATCCTGCAGCTGGTCCGACAATTTCTCAATGGTCTGGGTCTTGTCTGCCATTTCATCCAACTTCTGCTGTGCCATATGGAGCTGGTTCTGGTACAACGCATTTTCCTGCTTCAAAGAATTCATGGAAATCAAACTATAGAGCGAAGTCCCCACAGCCAGAACAAACACCGCTCCCGCTGCCACGGCTCCCATCTTCCATTTCTTGATTTCCTCGCCGGTGAAGCGGAAGGACACATCACCGGTCTCGTTATTTATATCTTTCTGCATAACATTTCTCGTTTTCCTTACTTTTAAAAAGCAGTTAGAAGTGAGAAGTTAGAAGTGAGAAATGATGGCGGCGAGCACCTCGTATTGCTTTTATATCACTACATAAAACATAGCAAGATACCGTTTTATATAGCTCGCCGAAAATATAAAATCCATAGTCTCAAGTTTCACGTGAAACACAATAGATTTATATAATCTGCGGCGCTATATAATTTGCGCGCCGCCACCACCATTTCTAACTTCTCACTTCTAACTTCTCACTGCCTTTACCGTTTCCCGTGAAACATGACACCAGCGATTCCCGCCGCTAGTGTTATTTCATATCAATCTTATGATTCATAGGCTGGGTCTGGGACAGTTCTTCATTTCTAGCAGCCTGCACCGCTTCCTGGGCCTGGCCGGCCATATCTGGCATGAGGGTATCCAGAGCAATATTGATACTTTCTGCTTCTTCCGAAGAGAGGGCTTCTTTGCACTGGCCGTTGGTGATCTGTTTGGCATAGATACGGGAGGTATCGTGACCTGCCAGGGAAGAGAGAATGAATCCATTATTCTTCCCGTCCAATACGGTCAGGGAGAAGGACAATTTATCACCTGTATCATCAAAGGCATCGTAACGAACCAGTCCTACTTTCTGGAAAGACTGGAGCTGCATGGTAGCCAACAGTTCCTGCTGGTGCAGCATATTTTCAGAAGAAGTCACCATGTCACGAAGTTCTCTCACTTCCGTGGACAGCCGCAGTTCCAAAGAGCCACCATCTTCTCCGTTCATGAAATATTTGTATTTCTTGGTCAATCGATTGAGCCGACTTCTCAGCATCAAAATCTGAGCGGCTAAAAATAGGAACAGTACCAAAAAGATACCGCCTACCACATACAATAGGGTATTTGATTCTAACATACTTTGTACTCCGATATTTTGTTAACCTTTAACATCATGTTTCACGTGAAACAGTTCTCTAGTGAGGAATTAGGAGTGAGGAGTGTTGGCGGCGAGCCCTCGAATTACTCTTATACCGATTCATATCAAGTACTATGTTTCCTTTTTATATAGCTCGCCGAATATAAAAAATAGATAGAGTCACATTTAACTTGAATATAATCCCAGACTCCATTATAAAAAGGGGTATTGGGGCGCTATATAAGTTGTGCGCCCCTTCCACCACTCCTCACTCCTAACTGCATTTTAAGTTTCCCGTGAAACATGACGCTATCCGTGAATCACCGATTGAGTCACCGATTCAGTAATTCCGTAATTCGTTCAAATTCTTCTTCGCTCTTAAAGGCGATGGAAATAGTGCCTTTGTGGCCCTGTTTGCTCTGTTTCCATTTGATACGAACCCGGCTTCCTACGGATAGGCCCAGTTTTTCTTCAATGGAATGGAGATATGCAGCCACTTGCTGATCTTCTTTGGCTGGCTTTTTCTTATCTTTTTTCTGTTTCGCCAGTTCTTCCGATTTGCGAGCCGACAAGCCTTCTTGCACAATCTGCTGGGCCATAGCCAGCTGTTCTGCTTCATCGGTCAGGGCGAGTACGGGACGAACTTGTCCCACAGTGAGTTTCCCATCCCGTACCATCTGTTTCACTTCCGCCGGAAGGGCCGAGAGACGAAGCATGTTGGTGATGTATGGGCGGCTCTTTCCCATTTTTTCCGCCAGTGTTTCCTGCTTCATAGGATACTTTTGAAGCAGCTTTTCATAGGCTTCGGATTCTTCGATGGGGTTCAAATTTTCACGCTGCAAATTTTCAATCAGCGCCACTTCTGCCATGGCCTGGTCATCATAGGAGGTCAGAATGGCTGGAATAGTTTTCAATCCTGCCAATTTCGCCGCCCGATAGCGACGCTCGCCGGTGACCAATTCGTATTCGAAATTGCCATCTTCATCCCGATACCGCACGGTGACCGGCTGAATGACTCCTTTATCTTTGATAGAAGCGGCCAAACTTTGGAGCGCTTCTTCTTTAAATTCCCGTCTTGGCTGCCAGGGATTGGGATGAATTTTGGAAAGACTGAGTTCGATCACCTTTCCGCCTTCATCAAGGGCACTTTCCAGAAGAGACCCCAGTCCACGTCCCAATTTCTTTTTAGTCACGTTTCAATACCTCCCGGCATAACTTCTTGTAAGCCTCGGCCCCTTTGGACTTTGGCGCATAGGTTAATATAGATTCTCCAAAGCTGGGTGCTTCCGACAATTTGACACTTCTAGGAATCACAGTCTTGAACACTTTGGAGCCGAAATATTTCTTCACTTCTTCCGCTACCTGAATGGACAAATTGGTGCGGCCATCAAACATGGTGAGCACAATTCCCAAGATATGGAGCGACGGATTCAGCTTGCGCCCCACAATCTGTACGGTTTTCACCAGCTGAGACAACCCTTCCAGGGCATAAAATTCTGCCTGGATAGGAATAATAATCGAATCGGATGCCACCAGGGCATTCAAAGTCATCAGTCCCAAGGAAGGCGGGCAATCAATCAAAATGTAATCGTAGCTTTCTTTCAGCGCTTCGATTTTCCGTTTCAACAACGTCTCCCGCTCAGAAAGCCCGGCGATTTCAATTTCCGCACCGGCCAAATCAATGGATGCCGACAAAAGAGATAACTTCTTCAACGCCGTCTTCACAATGGCCTCTTCCACAGGCTGATCGTTCAGCAATACATCATACAAATTGCCTTTAAATTCTACCTGGTCCGACAGGCCGCTGGTGGAATTTCCCTGGGAATCTTCGTCAATTAAAAGGGTCTTCTTCCCCTTGTCTGCCAAGTACGCCGCCAGGTTTACCGCCGTGGTGGTTTTCCCCACGCCGCCTTTCTGATTGATGATGCTGATAATCTTGCCCATAGTTTACTTCCTTTCACCGATAGTCTTTATTAGTATAGCATTTTTCGATGTAATTCGCACGAAATTATTTCGTAAGTTAGGAGTGAGGAGTTAGGAGTGAGGAGTGGTGGCGGCGAGCCCTCATGTTGCTCTTATACCGATATCTTATATACGATAAAATTCCATTTTATATAGCTCGCCGAGTGTTGAAAATGGATAGAGTCATGTTTCACGGGAAACAATGTATATATAGGTTACTATTCTGCTGTTTTCTTTTGTGAAACATTTCTTGCTATCGCTGGTGATAAGGTTATAAAGGGTTATACAAGGTTATGAGAAAAACGGTAGCCTCATAAACTTGTATAACCCTTTTACCCCTGTCTCTAGCCTTGACTATTCTATGTTAGAAATAGAAATCAGCAGAATAATAACCTTTCAATACATTGTTTCCCGTGAAACATGGCTCTATCGGAATAAAAATAATAAGTATAAAAGGGGTATTGGGGTGCTTCTTAAGTTGTGCGCCCCTTCCACCACTTCTCACTTCTAACTGCTCACTTCTAACTGCTTTTCCGTTTCCCGTGAAACATGACTCATTTCGTTTTTGGGCCAATAAAAAAGCACAGCTTTCGCTGTGCCTTTTTGAGGTTTCTTATTCGATATCAACGGTATCCGGTCTGCCGGCATCGTCGAGACCCATGTAAACCACTTCTCTGACATGACCATCATAGGTCAGTGTTACATGATAGTGGAAAGTCTGTCCGTCGAACACTTCATCACCCAGCTGAATAGCTGTGGTATAGCTGTCCGGACGATAGTCTCTTACGGTATCTCCTACAATCGGGAACTGGAGGAATACGAATTCTCCACCCTGGTAGCAAACGCTGCCGTAAACACGCTTCAGATCAGCCACTTCGTACTTGTCTACGCCACGTACAACAATACTTTTTTCAGTTACTTCTGCCATGTTTATCACCTCACGACCAATTTATAGCAAAGAACTTTGCTATTTACGCTTATAGTTTACCACTTTTTATTCATAAGGTCTAGGTTCGCCTTTCCAGAAGGTTATAACTTTACGGATTTCGCCAGCATTCACTAGTTCAGATACGGATTGTCAAAAGGTTATTATTCTGCTTATTTCAATAATCTAACAAATCAAAATACCGCTAGTATCCAGGTTAAAAATGGTTACTATAATCTGGTATCATAACCTTTTATAACCTTATCACTAACGGTATTTATATTTTGTTACGCTCTGTAATTTGCAGAATAATACCCCTTGGAACAATACGTATGCACCGCTAATGGCACATGACTATTTGTCTCCAACGCAAGTTGTCTTATGCTTAAAAATTTCTCCCATAATGACCTGCAGTTCTTTCAAAGCTTCTGGATTCAGGGAATAATAAATATGTTTTCCTTCTCGCCGGTCCAAAACCAGGCCAGATTCCACCAGAACTTTCATATCATGGGACAATGTTGGCTGGGTGATAGCAAATGCTTCTTGCAACTTATACGCACACTGGGCTTTACAAGAAAGCATATCCACAATTTTTAACCGCTTGGGATCCGAAATGGCTTTCAATGCTTTCGCTGTGTTGATGTAAATTTTTTCCATATGACTCTCCATAATCGATAAATTGAATTATTTCAATCATGAGAGTATCAAAGATAGGAATACTTGTCAAGAGTAATTTGTTCACTCGTAAGAGTCATGTTTCACGGGAAACAATATATAAAGGTTATTATTCTGCTGTTTTCTTCTGTGAAACATTTCTTGTTATCGCTAGAGACAAGGTTATAAAGGGTTATAAAAGGTTATGGGAAAACGGTATTCCCATAACCTTTTATAACCCTTTTAACCCTATCTCTAGCCTTGGCTATTCTATGTTAGAAATAGAAATCAGCAGAATAATAACCTTTCAATATATCGTTTCCCGTGAAACATGACTCTATCCATTTTCAACACCCGGCGAGCTATATATAACGGAATCTTATCATGTATAAGATATCGGTATAAGAGCAATTCGAAGGCTCGCCGCCACCACTCCTCACTCCTAATTCCTCACTCCTCACTATCTTTTCAGTCCCGGTACAATCAAAATCGCACTGGCAATGAGTCCTACGAAAAGGGGATCGATGGGACTATGCAGGAACGTTGCCACCAGGGAAGCGGCGGTGCTGCCTATCATGGAAATAACCGCCCAGGTGGGTTTCAGATGGCCCGGATAGAAAACCGCCAAAGACAGAGGAATGAAAATGCCGCCACCGCGAAGGGCCATGGAGAGATAGGTCCAGAAAAGCACTTCTGTGCCTCGATTCATAATGGAAATAACACAAGAAAGTCCCATCACAGCCAGCACGGTGCACTTGGTCAGCACCAACAGGGTGTGGTCTTTTTTGATTTTCATCACCGGCGCAATCATATCTCTGGCCAGCATGGTGCCGATGCCCAGCACCAGTCCGCCGATACCGCCGATGAGGGAGAGAATGATGCCTCCCATGGCCAGTCCGCCAATGATGGGATGCACTTCATTGATGAGGTAGGTAGGAAGCACCATGATTGGAAGCACGTCTGGATAGAACGCCTGCATGTACATGCCGATCGCCACAGACGGGAGCCCCACAGGAATGACAATGAGGGCCGCCAAGAAACAACCGAACGACGCAGTCCCTGGGGTATCAGCAGAAAAAATCGCTTGGATATAGGTCTGGGTGCAAAGCACACCTACGATGACAGAAAATAAATTGGCCATAGCCGGTTCCCAGCCCCGTCCCACCAAACTGAATTGGGAAGGATCCATTTCTGCCAGGTAAGATGTTTCTTTGATAGAAGAAAAGGCTTCAAAGCCAGCAATGAAAAGGGCGAACCAGATGATGCCCATTTTCAGCATGCCACCAATGCCAGCGGATTTCATGCCTCCAAAGAAAGTGTACCCAGCCACCAGCACCATGAGAATCACCGCAGCGATTTCTGGTTCCACGTGAAACACTTCAGAAATAATTTCCAGGCCCGGCAGACAGCTGGCCACGGCGGAAAACAAAATGCCGATGGAAGAAATCAAAGAAGACAATTCTTCTGCTTTCTTCCCATAATGAAGAGACAGAAATTGAGGAATCGTCTCCAGCCCGGTACCTCTCATTTTCTTGGCATAGAAAATGCCCATAATAATAAAGGCAATGCCGCTTCCAAGAGTAAACCACCAGGCAGATAAGCCGAAATTGTACGCCAACTGGGCAGTCCCCACCGTAGCGCCGCCGCCGACCACGGTGCCAGCGATACTGCCCGCCACCAAAGGCGCCCCGGCACTGCGTCCGCCCACACTATATCCCGCCGCAGACTTGATGGACCGGGAATGATAAATCCCAATCCCAATCACCGCCGCCACGGTTCCGATCATAATGAGTAAATGAAGCATCGTTAGATTCATAAATCTGTCCTTCTCTCCTGTTTATGAAGTGACTGGTAACTAGTGACTGGTGACTAGGTAAATGCGATTCCAGTCACCAGTCTACTAGTCACCGATAGTATGCATTATAGAGGAAGAGAGAATAGTGGTCAAGGAAATACTGGTTGAGTTCCATAGAATCATAAAAAGCAGTTAGAAGTGAGAAATGAGAAGTGGTGGAAGGAGCGCACAAATTAAGAAGTGCCCCAATACCCCTTTTTATTTTATATAAAATGGATAGAGTCATGTTTCACGGGAAACATGATATCAAAGGTTATTATTCTGCTGAATTCTTCAGTGAAACATTCCTTGCTATCGCCAGTGTCAAGGTTAAAAGGGTTATAAAAGGTTATGCCAGAACGGTATTCCCATAACCCTTTATAACCCCTTTAACCCTGTCGCACACTTTTTCTGCTCTATGTTACACAAAAGAGATCTGCACAATAATAACCTTTATACAATGTTTCACGTGAAACATGACTCTTGCGGCTTATCAAATTTATCAAATCCGGCGAGCTATATAAAAAGAAATCTTACCATTTGATTGTAATCGGTCTAAGAGCAATGCGAGGGCTCGCCGCCACCACTCCTCACTCCTAATTCCTCACTCCTAATTCCTCAAGCAGCTCATCCGCATTTTCCGCCACTGTCGTCGCCCCATGGCGTAATAAGAAGTCTTTTGTGCGGAATCCCCAAGCTACAGAAATACAGGGCATGCCTGCGTTCTTGGCAGTCTGCACGTCCACTTCGGAGTCACCGATATAAACTGCGTCGGCAGGCATGAGATGGAGGGTATCCAAAATGCGAAGGAGCATATCTGGGTCCGGTTTGCGACGCACTTTTTCGCTATTTCCAATGGTCACTTCAAAGAGTCCATCAAAATGAGCCGTCGCCAATTTCTGCACATCGCAATCATCTTTGTTGGAAGCCACCGCTGTATGAATCCCCTTTCTGCGCAAACCGTGCAGCACATAGAGAATGCCCTCATAGGGATGGCTGTGCAAGTGGCAATGGGCGCTATAGTGCTTGGTAAAAATTGCTTTGATCTGCTGCACCTCTTCGGAAGAAAAACCGTATTGAGCAAGGGAAATCCGATTTCCGATATATTCCAAATCCTCCGCCGGACAACCAGCCGCCATGGCCAGCACCTTTTCCATATCCGCATCGATGGCACAACCATAGCAAAGGCGCACCAAATCGGGCTGGAAATCATGACGCTTCCCCATCTTTTCCAATGCATAATTGGTGGAAATGGTCAAATCTTCCAAGGTATTCAAAATGGTTCCGTCCATATCGAAAATCGCAATTTTGTACATGTTAGCACTCTCCTTTTCACGAGAAACAATTTTTATTCATTATAGCACAACGGGGACTGGTGACTAGGGACTGGTGACTAGGGATTAGACCCCAAGTTCGCTATAACCATGTATCACTTGAAACCGGGGTACAACATATTGATTCTGCCCTGTACCATCAACGGAATTTGATCTTTTTAAATCCCATTGATAGGTCCGTAGGACTTCACTCTCTACGAGCCATGTATTATTGAGAAAAGCGGCTTCGCCTTTATCGTCATTTCGACCGATGGTATTTGTGCTTGATGATGTAAAAGATGTGAAACTGGATGTGTCGGAGAGAGGAGAAATCTCGCAGCACTAGCGGAAAGGGCTAGATGATACATATCACAGCAGCTCGCTAGAGCTGCCTTTCTCGCTATGCTCGAAATGTTATCTCACCGTTATGATTTGAATCAGAAAGCCCTTACCGCTAGTGCTTTGAGATTTCTCCACTCCTCGACACATCGCGTTTTATTACTACTACATCATCAAGCACAAATGTGACCGGTCGAAATGACGATACGACGATATCTCTAGTGTCTATTAGCATATAATAGGGCTACATCCTATTTTCCAATAAAATACCGCTACCATCAAGATTATAAAGGGTTATTTCAAAAGTGCATAACCCTTTATAACCTTAATGGTAGCGGTATCTTGCTACGTTATCTCATTGGAATCAGCAGAATCATAACCTTTACTATAGCGGCATCTCTGCTCTGTTACTCTATCCAAATCAGCACAACAATACCCATGTTTCACGTGAAACGTGAAACATCATTCATCATTTATGCTCAAAAATATCTACCCGACGGGCTTCGGCATGATTGGTTGCGGCATCGTCGGCGCCTTTGATCATTTCTACCAGTTTGGAACCGTCCACGCCCTGAGATACGGCGTAGTCTTTGACGGCTTTGATACGGCGGCCGGCCAGTTCTTTGTTGTAGTCTGCGCTGCCGGTGGGGTCCGCTCTGCCTACCAGTTTGAATACGTGACCGGTGGCTTTGGCCTGTTTGACAAAGGCATCCAGGTTCACTTTCTGGGCATCGGTCAGTGCTGCGGAATCGCTGCCAAAATGAACGCTATTGAAATAGTAATCATTTTCCGGTGCTGCCACAGGTTCGTCAGCCGGAACCGCTACGGTCTGTGCGGTCTGGTCTGCCTTTTTTGTGGAATCATTGGTGCGAATCACAGAAACGGAAGGTTCTTCTTCCTCTTCATCGAAATCGTAGCTCTTGGTAGGTTCTTCGTAGGAAACCACCGGGTCATGGCCGCCGAAACGGTAAGACACGCCGGCCTGGAAGCCTTTGAAGGACACATTGCGATCGCTGTTACCACGGGTATTGATGTAATGATAACCCGCATTGAGGTCCAGGTTGTGATCCAGTGCCAGGTTCACACCTGCTTCCCACATGGAAGTTTCTTCGGTGCCCAGTGCCCCTTTGGCGTACACATCCACCACTTCATTCAGCGGCTGGCGAGCCACAACGCCCACCTGCAGAATATTGTTGGTCACTTTGCCATCATGGAAAATGCTTCCTGGATAGTCTTTCAAAGAAATACGGTTCCAGCCCCCAAAAGCAGCTACCTGCGGATGGAAAGAATACAGTGCATTGATTTCATTCATGTTGCCACTGGTGTGGTCTGTATGGAGCCCGGTGTACTGGTACTGGGCTGCCCACTTATCGGTGATGCCATAGGTAACGCCGCCTAAAAAATTCCATTCTCCATCTGATTTATATCCTTTGGTGTTGGTGGATGCGTCCCACATGCCCACATTGATTTCTGTTTCACCAGGACGGAATGTGGTCTGCGGAGATGCATAGATAGCGGTAGAAAGCGCTGCCATAGCCAACATCATTGCGATTGTCTTTTTCATAAAATCACCTCATTATGACACAAGCGTATAAACGTACGTCTTTATTATAGCATAGAAGGGCTAGTTCTTTTGAGTGAGGAGTTAGGAATGAGGAGTGAGGAGTGGTATTAGTCCCATAACGGATTGTCGTACTGCTAGTGAAGTATACCGCTAGAGCTGCCCATCTTCGCTTCGCTCGAAATGGCGTCTCACTATATCCCTGCGTCGCTTTGCTCCTAGCGATATAGTTCGCTTGCACACCTCAGCCTTCGGCAGCTCCCCCGACAGGGCAATGCTGTTAAGTTAAGGATTTGCGTTAGTAGGTATGATTCCACTAGTAGTGACA
>SAMEA104315425__coassemble_717_pt1 | contig 24358 bp, 19 predicted proteins | sample SAMEA104315425__metabat2_low_PE_033 | metagenome-assembled genome bin SAMEA104315425 (sample SAMEA104315425) | gut metagenome | biome: Monkey gut; feature: monkey-associated habitat; material: faeces | place: China | collected 2013
ATTTTATTTGTCTTTTATGTATTTCTAATTTACACAATCTATTGTACACTCTCGGAAAGTCTCATTTCATGCCGCAAATACTACAAAGAGACATGAGGAATAACGCAAAGATTTCTCCACGTTGGTCGACATGACGATAGCGTCGAGCAACGCCAGAGATAGGAAAAGAACGCTAGAAATATATATAAGGCTAATTGATAGGCGGCATTATACATTAAAGCACGAAGCCGTAGCAGCAGAGTCATGGGGGCCGCAGTGGAGGAATCTTTGTTGTATTCCTAAAGACAATATGAAAGAAAAAGCGGTATGAAATGAGCCAAAGCGTCTGGGGTGTTCACCTACAAGGCTAACAGACAAGCGCAATTAACTGTATGTTATAGTACCCGATATTAGAGAATATCAGTGTAAAATGATATTTTTAGAGTGGGAAGTTTGAGTTATAAAAGCTATGCAGCAATGAAATGGCTGGAACAGCATAGAGCTAGAACCTTATGAGAGCGGGGACAGTGTGATGTTTGAAAAGCTATGATTTCGCCAACAGAACCTTAGCTTAGCGGCATAAAATCATATTGAAGCACGTATCGCAACGGCTTCTCCAGAACCCTAGTAGACAGGAGTTGATATATATGAAACTCATTACCAAAAATCATATTTCTTACCTAACCTTTGACTTATTTCAAAAGTATCCATTAATTGCTGCCGTATCTACCCGCAAGGGCGGTGTCAGTGAGGCGCCTTTTGATTCGCTCAATATGGGGCTTCATGTGGGGGATCTTCCGGCGGCAGTGGAGGAGAATCGGAACCGTTTCTTTCATGCTTTAGGCAGTGATGCCTCTCGTTTGATTTGCGCCAATCAGGTCCATGGGACGCACATCGAAGTGGTGGGGAAGAATGATTGCGGTCGTGGTGCGACGTCTATGGATACAGCCATTCCAGCAACTGATGGATTGATTACCGCAGAAAAACAAGTGCCTATTATTATGAATTTTGCGGATTGTACGCCGCTCCTTTTCTATGACCCGGTGAAAGAAGTGATTGGTCTGTCCCATGGGGGCTGGCGAGGGACCGCTGGGAATATTGTGGGAAAGACCATTGACAAAATGGTCAATACATTTGGCTCCCAAAGAAAAGATATCCTTTGTGCGATCGGGCCGGCCATTGGGAAAGAATGTTTTGAAGTGGGCGGCGAAGTGATCGAAGAATTTTCCAAATTATTTTCAGAAAAAGAAATGCAGGATTTATCTTCAGCAAAGGACAATGGGAAATACCTCTTCGACCTGCACGGTGCCAATCGACTCTTGATGGAACGAGCAGAGATTCCAAAAGACCATATCGAGGACTGTGGGATTTGCACCTATTGCCGGGACGATTTGTTTTATTCTTACCGGAAATCCGGCGGGAAAACCGGACGACATATGGCGGTACTTGAAATGCAGTGAGGAATTAGGAATGAGGAATTAGGAGTGGTGGTGCGGCGCACAACTTATAAAGCGCTGCATTATAATATTTTGGTGAATAGAAAAGGGATTAGTAGCTAGGCCCTAGGGATATGGACACTAGCCAGATTATCGCTATCGTCATTTCGACCGATGGGATTTGTGCTAAATGTCAAAAAAGATTCAAGTGACTATGTTAGACAGAAGTGGAGAAATCTTGTGACTCTCTTGATTATTTCGCTAGTGTCACAAGATTTCTCCACTTTTGTCCAACATGGTCCTGAACTACCCAATAGTATCAGAAAGCACAAATCCCATCGGTCGAAATGACGGTAGCGGTAGAGTCACTTGCTTTTCAAATTCCCAAATCTTTATTGCACAGAAAAAGGGTTATATAAGGTTTATGACACTTACGATAAGTACATAACCTTATATAACCCTTTTTAACCTTGTACCAGGCTTTACTTGTGATATGTTAGAAATAAGAAATCAGCAGAATAATAACCTTTTATATCATTTGCAACGCTAGTGCCATTTCTCATTCCGCCATTCCTAATTTCATTATCCCATGGTATTCTTCCCAAACACCGGATGACTACAGGGTTTGAGGCTTCTTTTCTCTATAATGGAGAGGGCTTCTTTCATGGTAACGTCCTGGCGGGAGCCGTCTATTTCATAAACCAGAATGGGGGTCTCGCTATCCAGTTCGCTGCCGGGGAGGTACATGTATTCTTTCATGTGGGGGTCGCCGTAGATGAAGCCGGCGAGTAATTTGCTTTCGGCCAGTTTATGCATGGGGTGCCTCCAGGTCGCAAATGAAATAGGGTTTGAAATCCAGGTAATCCGAACTGGTCAGGTGCAGCGGGATGCCTTCTAGTTCTTCTGGAAGATTCACGAAATTGGGACCGCCGTGGATGTGTCCGTAAATGCACTGATCGGCGCCGTGTTCTTTGATGATATCCATCATGTGAGACGGATTTCTAGCTTCATCAAAGGGGGGATAGTGCAGCACGGCGATGATTTTGTCTACGTTCATTTTTTGTGCCAGTTCCAGGGAACGTGCCATACGGCCTTCTTCGCGAAGGATGATGGCTCGGTCCGTTTCGGTGAATTTCTTGGATGTTTCAGAAATCCATCCCCGTGTCCCAGCCAGGGCCACATTTCCTACTTGAATGGCGGAATTATGGATGAATTCAAAAGCCCCATGGGTCATGGCAGTCATTTTTGTTACCGTGGACCACCAGAAATCGTGATTGCCCCGGACGATAATTTTTCGTCCCGGAAGAGAGCCAAGCATGGTCAAATCCTGCATGGCGCTTTCTATGCTCATAGCCCAGGACAGGTCGCCGGCCATGATGACGGCATCTTCTGGTTGAATGGTGTCTTTCCAGGCGTTCACAATTTTTTCTCTGTGATTTTTCCAGTTCTCTCCAAAAATATCCATAGGCTTCGTAGGCGGATCTCCGGAGAGATGGAAATCGCTGAAGGCATATAATTTCATAAAAACCTCTTTTCATATAGCGGTAATATATACTACGTCTTTAGAAACTGCAACAGGGGATAAAAGTGAGGAATTAGGAGTGAGGAGTGGTGGAAGGGGCGCACAACTTATATAGTGCCCCAATACCCTCTTTTTTATAAAGTAAGCAGTTAGCAGTAGGCGGTAGGCAGAAATTGTAAACTGCTAACTGCCTACTGCTAGTTATCTGCAAAAATCGGCGAGCATATAGAAACGGACGTTGAGCTGTATGAAGTTGTCCGTATAAGAGTAATTCGATGCGCTCGCCGGCCTTCACTCCTCACTCCTCACTCCTAATTCCTCACTCATTAGAAAAGTATTTCTCCGACTTCAATGTGTCAATGATTCGCTTTTTGCTCATTTCGTCCATCACGTTGGTGATGCGGTAGCCCATGTAGAGGGGGCTGGCGGTGAAGCGGGGGAAGATTTTGGCGTGGAGATGTTTCAGGTGGTAGAAGAAAATATTGTAACTGTTGCAGCGGATAGGGAAATCTTGCAGGACGAACCGGGCCAAGGTCTGGATGGTATCGGCAAATCCTTCTATCTGTCCATCGTTTTTCAAGGTCACGTTCAGTTCTCCTACGCCGCTCAAGGGATAATCCGCTAAAGAGGCGTAGCAGTCGTTATCTTCATGGACAATGGAGCCTAAGAAATTTTCGCCCAGCAGGTTATCTCTGTAGTCGTATTCTTCCAGTCCGATGATTTGCGAATGGGGGTGTCTTTGGGACCCACCAGAGGTAGGACCGAAGTTGCGGAAATAAATGACCGATTTGAACCTTCTATCCTGTTCCATTTCTTTCCATTTTTCCAGTCCAAAGGAAATGACCTCGTGGAGCTTTTGCGGCTTGTAGGTAGACAACTCTCCGTTGTGATCTGACGTTTCCACAATAACCGTGGGGACCGTCTTTTCAAAGACTGGGTATTTATTCATGAGCCAGATGATATCGCCCCGCTGGTCCAAAATATGGGTTAAATGTTCCGGATGGCAGAAAGGACATACCTTCTGGGTCCCCGAATGGGGCTTCTCTCGGCCAATGGATAAGTTAAAGGTCATAGGAATTGTCATTGCATCACACCTCCGCTACTCTTTCTTTTATTATAACACGGAAAAGGCTATATTCGATATTTCCGCTAAGCTCATTTTTCATTTATAAGGATGGTAAAAAGGGTATTATTCGATGATTTCTTTTGTACCCATAATCATTTATTGGATTAGGCAAAAGGTTATTATTCTGCGGATTTCCCCATTTGACATACAGAAAATGATCGCTAGCAAAGGGTTATAAAGGTTATGAAGCTAGAAAAATCATAACCTTTCATAACCCGATGTTAGCGGTAATTGTGCAATTTATTTACATATTGGATAGTAGCAGAATGATAACCTTGCGACAATGGTTTTAAAATGGTATTGACACAGCAGAAATCTGTAGAATGGTAACCTTTTTCCTAATGGGAGTCTTGCTAGATATCTCAGAAGTTATCAACGATTTAATTCTTTACTTGACAAAAGGATTTGCATCTTGTATGATAATGACATCAAAAATCCTTTACTCAAATAAAGAAATGAAGAAACGGGAAATAAGGGGGACTTAACCATGAAAATGAATTGGAAAAAGATGATGATCGCTGGGGCTTTGGCACTGGGTGCTGCAGGTATGCTTGCTGGTTGTGGCGGCGGAGATAAGAAAGAAGCCGCATCGAGTGCAGCTGGTGGCAAGCCGGCGAAGATTGTAGCTGGTATGGATGATACATTTGCTCCTATGGGATTCCGCGATGACAGCGGCAAAATCGTAGGCTTTGATATCGATATGGCCAATGCAGTTTCCAAAGAAATCGGTGTGCCCATCGAATTCAAACCGATTGACTGGGCTTCTAAAGAAACAGAACTGAACTCCGGCCGCATCGACTGCATCTGGAATGGTTTCACCATGACACCGGAACGGCAGAAGAAACTGGCATTTACCAAACCGTACATGGATAACATCCAGGTGTACGCTGTACTGAATGATAGCTCGGTGAAGAGCCCAGATGATTTGAAGGGAAAGAAGATTGCCATCCAGGAAGCATCCACTGCAGAAACTGCACTGAATCGTGATGAAGCATTCAAGAATTCCTTCTCTGAAATCAAAGCTTATCCAGACCTGGCTGCTTGCTTCATGGATCTGGAATCCGGTCGCTGCGATGCCGTCCTGGCTGACTCTGTACTGATTGAATACTACATGACCAAGAAACCGGGCCAGTTCAAAGAACTGGAAGGGGTCGTTTCCAAAGATACCTTCTCTATCGGTATCAAGAAAGACAACGAAGCTCTGGTGAAACTCCTGGACGAAGGCATTGCGAAAGTCGTAGCCAGCGGCGAAGCTGCTAAGATTTCCCAGAAGTGGTTTGGGAAAGACGTAGTTCTGAAATAACTTGTGTGATACTTGGGATGACATCTTAGTATTAAAGGTTATTATTCTGCTGATTCCTATTGAGTCATTGGCTACTTAAAAATGATTCAAAAGGTTATGATTCTACAGATTTCTCTTACGAAGCAAAGATATAGTACCGCTAGCATCGGGGGGTATAAAAGGTTATTTGATTGGTATGAAGTAACCTTTATAACCTTGATGCTGGCGGTATTTTGCTTTGTTTGCTAAGCGGAATGGGTAGAATCATAACCTTTTATTAGGCGAATTACATGATATGTGCAACTAGCGGAATGAGTAGAGTCATAACCCTTTGATAAGCGAATTACATGATATGCGCAACCAACGGAATCGGCAGAACAATAACCTTTGTGCAGGCGGAACCTTGCTTTGTTAGGTTGTAGAAATCAGTAGAATCATAACCTTTTGACAAGCGGTTGCATGATATAAGCAGTAAGCGGGGTCAGCAGAATAATAACCTTGAGACAATCCGCTTACCTACTAGATGCCTCCTACGGAGTCATCTTTTTATTTCTCTATCTTGCTAAAATAATAAATTCATTGTATGATAATAATATAAGTAACATTATATATCGCTAGTGCGTTCATAGAAGTGGTAGCTATAGGTGACTCGTGACTGGTGACTAGTGACTGGGGATTCCCATTCCTAGTCACGAGTCACGAGTCACGAGTCGCCTTTTTATGATACAGGATGCGAAGCACTCAGTTTGAAAGTAAGGCTGAACGACTAGAAAAGCAAGGAGTTATCAATGGATTACATACTTAGAATTTTGCCGAATATGTTTGCTGGGCTGGGAATTTCGGCGCAGATTTTTTTGATTACCATCGTATTGGCGCTGCCAATCGGGATATTGCTGGCTTTGGTTCGTATTTCCAAGGTGGGAATTCTTCGGAAGCTGGCTGCTATGTATATTTACGTCATGCGCGGCACTCCGTTGATGCTGCAGATTATGTTCATTTACTACGGTCTGCCGTTGATGCTGAATGTGCAGATCAGTGATTTCCCGGCGGCTATCTTGGCGTTCGTCGCCAACTATGCGGCGTACTTTGCGGAAATTTTCAGAGGCGGTATCCAGTCCATTCCGAAGGGCCAGTATGAAGGGGCCAAGGTGCTGGGATTCACCTACAAGCAGACCATGTGGCACATCGTGCTGCCCCAGGTGGTGAAGCGGGTGATCCCGCCACTGGGCAACGAAACTATTACCCTGTTGAAAGATACCTCTTTGGTATACATCTTGGCTATGAACGATCTGATGCGCGTTACCCGTGCGTTCGTACAGCGCGATTTCGATACCATGCCATTCCTGGTAGCTGCTATTTTCTACCTGGTATGCACCGCCATTCTGACCAAGATTCTGGCTTATGTAGAAAAGAAATATGCGGTGTACGAAGAGTAATGCTGCCCTGCGTTAGCTGGCATGATTTCGCTGGAATTTTAGGTTGCTCAGGACTCTCAGGTTTTTCGAATGAGGTAATGACGGTGGCGTTTATTGGCACATTCGAGAAACCTGAGCAACCTGAGACACTTGAGAAACCTAAGTAACCTTTGTAACAAAAGAGAGCATCGTATATTTCCTTAATGATATCGAGAATAAGGGGGATTCATGAGCTTTATTGAAATGAAAAATATCCGGAAGGATTTCGGCAAATTGACCATCCTTCACGGTGTGAATATGACATTGGAAAAAGGGGAAGTGATTTCCATCATCGGTCCATCAGGGGCTGGGAAGAGTACACTTCTTCGTTGTTTGAACCATCTGGAAACCATCCAGGGGGGCACCATCGTGGTGGATGGAGAAACCTTGGTGGAAGAAAAAGATGGGAAAGTGGTCTATGCGTCGGACGCAAAAACCAAGGAAATTCTTGGCAAAATGGGCATGGTATTCCAGTCCTTCAATCTGTTTCCTCATATGACCGTGCTGGATAATATCATGGCCGCTCCGATTTACGTGAAAGGCATGAAGAAAGAAGAAATCCAGCCCATTGCGGAAGACCTTTTGAATAAAGTGGGTCTTTTGAATAAAAAAGACATGTATCCAGGCAACTTGTCCGGCGGGCAGAAACAACGTGTGGCCATCGCCCGTGCTTTGGCTATGGATCCAGAAATCATGCTTTTCGACGAACCTACCTCTGCTTTGGATCCGGAACTGACTGGGGAAGTATTGAAAACCATCCAGCAGCTGGCAGATGAAAAAATGACCATGGCGATTGTGACCCATGAAATGGCCTTTGCAAAATCCGTTTCTGATAAGATTCTCTTCATGGTAGATGGACATGTGGAAGAAGAAGGCACCAGCGAAGAAGTCTTCGACCATCCGAAGAGTGATAGAACCAAAGCGTTCTTGAAATCCATTTTGAGAGCGTAAAAAGCAATTAGGAATTAGGAATGAGAAATTAGGAATGAAGGTGCGGCGCATCATATTAGAAAGCGCCGCTTTTTTATTGTAATGTCTTTAAAGATTTGCGTTGGTAGGTATGGTTCCGCTAGTGGTGACAGGTTGCTCAAGCTTCTAAGGGCTCTCAGGTTGCTCAGGTTCTCCGAATGTGCCGATAGACGCTAGCGTCATTAGCTCATTTGGGAAACGTGAGCAATCTCAGGATCCTGAGAAACCTTTGCATCAGCAGCAATCATCGCCTATTTTGCTTAACTTAACAGCATTACTTGAAGAAGGGGAATCAAAGGGGGATAGACGCTCCTGGCGGCATGAAACATTGTGTTCGCTAATCCAACAAAGAATTATCATCCGCTTGTGCTGATTGTGTCCCTTCGGGCCACTCTATCCCCGGCTTTGCCGCCTCTTCTCCAAGGGGCCACACACTAGTGCGAATGCCATTTTTTTTGCTACAAACTAAAACCTTAGCATAATTTCAAAAAACGAATTAACGAGTAGCCACTAAACAGCAACGTAAAAAGTATGAGAGCCAAATCTTTCATGCTTTTTTATTATGCAAGATATAAAAGATTTGATAATCTATGCTGTTAATCATATAATGAAAGACACTTTATTTTATAAAATTGCGGCGCTATATGAATTGTGCGCCGCCACCTTCATTACGCACTGCGCACTACGCATTACGCACTGGAGATCGGTATCAGAAAAAAGGGGATATGAAATGAAACTACTCATAGAGCTATTTCTCATTTTCGCCAAAATGGGAGCGGTTACTTTTGGGGGCGGCTATGCCATGCTGCCGATTTTGCAACGGGAAATTGTGGAAAACAAACACTGGGGCACTGAAGAAGAACTGATGGATTACTATGCTTTGGGGCAGGTCACACCGGGGATGATTGCGGTCAATGTAGCCACGTTTATTGGTTGCAAGATGAAAGGATTCTGGGGTGGCGTATTTGCCACATTGGGAGTCATCACTCCTTCTATGGTCATCATCACGGTAATTGCCCTATTTCTTTCTCAATTTGAAGAAAATCCCTACGTGGTGCATGCTTTCGCTGGGATTCGGGCTTGTGTGTGCGTACTGATTCTCGATGCGGTATTGAAATTGGGGAAGAAATCCGTGAAGGATAAACGGACTTGTCTCATTTTTATTGCTATTTTACTGATTGCACTGTTTGCGCCGGTATCGCCGGTATTCTCTGTGGTCATTGCCGGTTTGGCAGGCTATTTCCTGATGCCCAAGGCAAGTAAGAAAGAAGGTGGGGCCAAATGATGTGGTTGGAAATGTTTTGGGAATTTTTCAAAACCGGTCTCTTTGCGGTTGGTGGGGGACTGGCGACACTTCCTTTCTTATACGATATTTCTGAACGAACCGGCTGGTTCACTGCAGAAGACATTGCCAATATGATTGCGATTTCTGAATCTACACCGGGGCCTTTGGGTGTCAATATGGCCACTTACGCAGGCTTTCAGGCGTTGGGCGTGCCAGGAGGCATTTTCACCACCCTGTCTTTGACCGCACCGGCTCTTATTGTGATCACCGCCATTTATGCGATGCTGACGAAATTTAGAGAATCCGATGCAGTGAAGCGCATTTTCTACGGCCTCCGCCCGGCTTCTACGGCCCTCATTGCTGCTGCTGGCTTGGGAGTAGCGAAAGTGGCCCTGCTCGATACGGACTTGTACCATGCTACCGGCTCCTTCCTGTCCCTTTTCAACTGGCCTAGCATCCTCTTGGCCCTTGTCATTTTCGTGGCTTTGAAGAAATTCAAAAAACATCCCATTTGGTATATAGCCTTCAGTGCGGTAGCGGGGATTGCGTTGGGACTATAAAAGCAGTGAGAAGTTAGAAGTGAGAAGTGGTGGAAGGGGCACACAATTCATAAAGTGCCCCAATACCCTTTTTATGGTATCTAGAGATTAGGAATCTAGCCCATAGTTGCTGGGATTCTACAGGAATTATTAAATATTTCCTAATCCTTAGCAACTAGAACCATTATTGCTTTCATTGATAGTGATACCCTATTATTTATAATTGGCGGCGCTATATAAGTTGTGCGCCGCACCACCATTTCTAACTTCTAACTTCTCACTTCTAACTCGCTATTGCTATTTTCGCTATTGACGCTAAATCCTTTTCAGATGAGAAATTTGTATTTTCTACAAGACTGTGATAAAATATAACTTGCGATTTGTCGTATTCTGTAAAAATAAAAGAATCGGTTCAATATTGTCGGAAAAACCGACTTAAGGAGGAATAATTTTTATGAACGTAAAAGTAGAGGCACTGGATCAGCACAAGGTATCTCTGAACATCGAACTGCCGGCAGAAGCAGTACAGAAAGGATTCAAGCAGGCTGTTGCTCGCATTGCAAACCAGGTAAGAATTCCTGGCTTCCGTAAGGGCAAAGCAAACCGTAAAATCCTGGAAATGCATTTCGGCAAAGAAGCTATCGAAGCAGAAGCTAAAGATATCGTTATCAACGGCGCTATCAATGAAGCTATGCAGCAGGAAAAACTGATTCCTGTGACCCAGGCTGAAGTGAAGGAAGAAACCTTCTCCGAAAAAGACGGTGCGACCTTCACCGCTACCTTCGTAAAACGTCCGGAAGTAGAACTGGGCGACTACAAAGGTCTCGAAGCAGAACACGCTAACCCGGAAATCACCGATGACCAGGTCAATGAAGAACTGAAGAAAGCTGCTGAACAGAGCGCAAGACTGGAAAAAGCAGAAGAAGGCGCTATCCTCGCTAAAGGCGACTACGCTGTTATCGACTTCAAAGGCTTCATCGATGGCAAACCATTTGAAGGTGGCGAAGGCAAGACCTATCCACTGGAAATCGGTTCCCAGAGCTTTATCCCTGGCTTTGAAGAACAGCTGGAAGGCCACAAAGCTGGCGACGATGTAGAAGTTAAGGTGACTTTCCCGGAAACCTACTTCGTTGACGCTCTGAAAGGCAAAGAAGCAGAATTCAAAGTACACGTAAACGATGTAAAACGTAAACAACTCCCAGAACTGAATGATGAATTCGCAAAATCCATCAGCCAGTTTGAAACCATGGATGAACTGAAAGCATCCATTAAACAGCAGATGCAGCTCCACGCTATTCAGCAGGCTGAAGAAGCTTACCATGAAGCACTGGTAGCACAGGCTGTAGCTAATGCAAAAGTTGACATTCCTCAGGAAATGGTGGAACAGCGCATCGACGAAATCGTTGAAGAAGTGAAGATGAACCTGGAATCCAGAGAAATGAACCTGGATGCTTACCTGAAGAACATCAACCAAACCGAAGAACAGTTCCGCAAGAACTATGAAAAGACCGCTGCTGAACAGGTTCGTCAGGGCCTCGTTCTCGAAGCTATCGCTGAAAAAGAAGACCTGCAGGTCACCAACCAGGACCTGTCCATGGAAGTATACAGCATGGCTCATCAGTTCAACGCTGAACCAAAAGATGTCATGAAGATCATTAAGGAAGAAAACCGCGTAGGCATGCTGGTTGACTCCGTACTCCGCAAGAAAGCTGCTGCTTTCATTTACGGCGCTGCTAAAAAAGCAGAAGCTGACAAAGCAGAAGAAGCTGCTGCAGAAGCACCGGCTGCTGAAGAAGCTTCCAAAAGCGAAGAAGATCTGAACGCTATGACCGTGAAAGACCTGAAAGCATACGCTCAGGAAAAAGGCATCGCTCTGGAATCCAAAGCAAAGAAAGCTGAAATTATCGAAACCATTCTGGCTGCAGAAGCAAAATAATTTCACTTCAAAAATTCCATAAGACCCGCTAGTCGGGGAAACAAAAGAGACGCGGGGAAACCAGCGTCTCTTTGTCACATAAGGGCAGTGAGGAGTGAGGAATTAGGAGTGAGGAGTGGTGGAAGGGGCGCATCAAATTGTATAGCGCCCCAATACCCCTTATATAGTAAAGGTTATTATTCTACTGACTTTTTCTAAGAACAAATTTCTGCTACTGCAAGCAACAAGGTTAAAAAGGTTATAAAAGGTTATGCGAAAACAGTATTGACATAACCCTTATAACCTTGACTTTGACGATAGCAGAAAATATTTCGCAGAAGACATCAGCAAAGCAAAATAATAAGCTTTACCGTTAGGGGTCACGTGAAACTTGCCTCTATCTATTTTCGAATTTCGGCGAGCTATATAAAAAGGCATCTAGCTATGTATGCCAATTGGTATAAGAGCAATGCGAGAGCTCGCCGCCTTCACTCCTCACTCCTCACTCCTCACTCCTCATTCCTCATTCCTAACTCCTCATTCCTCGCTCCTCACTCCTCGCTCCTCACTTTATACGCTGGCGTTATAATCGCTAGTGTCTCTATGTATTCATACCCAAAGAAAGGAAGATACATATGGCATACGTACCGATTGTGGTAGAACAGACCGCTCGGGGAGAGCGTTCTTACGATATTTATTCTCGTCTGCTGAAAGACAGAATTATATTTCTGGACGGCCAGATTGAAGACCATATGGCCAATGTGATCATCGCCCAGCTGCTTTTCCTGGAAGCAGAAGATCCGTCCAAAGATATTCATCTCTATATCAATAGCCCTGGCGGCGTTGTCACCGCAGGGCTGGCAATTTATGACACCATGCAGTACATCAAACCGGATGTATCCACCATCTGCATTGGTTCCTGCGCTTCCATGGCAGCGGTGCTCTTGACTGCCGGCGCTGCTGGCAAGCGCTATGCCCTGCCTCATGCCAACGTGATGATTCACCAGCCATTGGGCGGCGTACAGGGACAGGCTACAGAAATTGAAATTCATGCCAGAGAAATTCTTCGCCTCCGGGAAGAACTGAACGGCATCCTGGCCCATCACAGCGGCCAGTCTCTGGAAACCATCCAGCATGACACAGAAAGAGACAATTTCATGACCGCCCAGATGGCCAAAGACTATGGTCTCATCGACCATATTCTGACTAGAAATGAACTGGCTGCGCTGAAGAAATAATAATGCTCACCGTTAGTCACTCTCTTTTGATCAAGAGGGGGACTCGTGACTGGTGACTAGTGACTGGAATGGGGGAATCCCTAGTCTCTAGTCCCTAGTCACGAGTCACCAGTCACCAGTCACTTTTAATTCAAAGAAATTTGCTCAAATATTCAAATATAAAAAAGGAGGTTTCCTGTGAATCGCAAAAATGAAGGTACTCCGGTATGCAGCTTCTGCGGCCGCTCCGGTGATGAAGTAGACAAATTGATTGCCGGCCCTGGGGTGTACATTTGCAACGAATGTATCGAAGTGTGCCAGAACATTCTTCACCAGGAAATGGAAGAAGATAAGAAAAAGAAAAAACTGCCTAAGGTGAAGTTGTCCGCTCCTGAAGAAATTAAGAAATACATGGACCAGTACGTCATTGGTCAGGATGATGCGAAAATCGCATTGGCTGTGGCCGTGTACAACCATTACAAGCGGATCCAGTACCAGGGCGGCACCGATGACGTGGAACTGCAGAAATCCAATATCGTCATGTTAGGACCTACCGGTAGCGGCAAGACCCTTTTGGCTCAGACATTGGCTCGTTTCCTGGATGTGCCATTTGCTATTTCCGATGCCACCACACTGACCGAAGCCGGTTACGTAGGGGAAGACGTAGAAAATATTCTGCTCCGTCTCATCCAGGCCGCTGACTATGATATCGATAAAGCGGAACGAGGCATTGTTTACATCGATGAAATCGATAAAATCGCCCGTAAGACAGAAAACGTATCCATCACCCGCGACGTATCCGGTGAAGGGGTACAGCAGGCCCTGCTGAAAATTCTGGAAGGCACCGTAGCCAGCGTTCCACCCCAGGGCGGACGGAAACATCCGAACCAGGAAATGCTGCGCATTGACACCAGCAACATTCTCTTCATCTGCGGCGGCGCTTTTGCCGGCATTGATAAAGTCATCGACAGCCGTCTCACCAAGAGCGTCATGGGTTTCGGCGCCGATATCGAACGGAAAGAAGACAAAGACATGAAGGACCTTTTGAGCCAGGTACAGCCAGAAGACCTTCTGAAATTTGGCCTCATTCCGGAATTCATCGGCCGACTCCCAGTGATCGTGAACCTGCAGCCACTGGACGAAGAAGCCCTGGTTCGCATTCTCACAGAACCGAAAAATGCCCTGGTGAAACAGTACCAGAAACTGCTGGCTATGGACCATGTGGAACTGGTCTTTGAAGACAAAGCCATCCGCGCTATTGCTCGCCAGGCCATTGAAAGAAATACCGGCGCCAGAGGCCTTCGCGCCATCATCGAAAAAATCATGCAGAAAGTGATGTATGAAATTCCAAGCATGAAAGACGTCACCAAATGCACCGTGACCGAAGACGTGGTATTGAACCACTCCCAGCCAGTGCTGGAAAGAAACTAATTCTGCTCGACTTGAGCGGTATCATCTCCTTGAGCGGTATCATCTCATAGAGGTGGTACCGCTCTTTTTATAGTGAGGAATTAGGAGTGAGGAGTGGCGGCGGCGAGCTCTCGTATTGCTCTTATACCGATTGGCATACATAGCTAGATACCTTTTTATATGGCTCGCCGAAAATGATTACCGATACCATCATATCTCATGGAAGACAATATATGGAAAGGTTATTATTTTGCTGCATTCTCTATCTAACATGGAACAATTATGGCAAGTGACGAGGTTAAAAGGGTTATAAAAAGGTTATGGGGATACCGTTTTCTCATAACCTTTTATAACCTTATTAACCCTGGCTCTTACGATAGCAGGAAATGTTTTACAAAAGAAATCAGTAGAATAATAACCTTTATGAAGAGGGGTATTGGGGTGCTATATGAATTGTGCGCCCCTTCCACCACTCCTCACTCCTAATTCCTCACTCCTCACTATTTCTTGCTCCCCAGGGCCTAGCTACTAATCCCTAGTTACTATTCTAGGCATTCATGCTATAATAATAGTATTATGGAGGAACTATATATGAATGAAATTACAACCAATAACCAGCCTCTCACGTTGCCTCTGGTAGCGCTGAGAGATGTTGTCATTTATCCGAAAATGACAGTCAGCTTAGATATAGGCCGCAAGGAATCCATTGCGGCTGTGCGCCAGGCCATGAAAAGCGATCGATACATGGTGGGCGTCATGCAGAAGGATCCAAATGTTTCCGAACCCAGAGAAGATACCCTCTATCGCGTAGGCACGGTGCTGAAGATTGAACAGATGCTGCAGCTGCCGGGCGGTCTCATTCGCGTACTGGTGGAAGGGATTTCCCGTGTGTATTTGAAAAATATTCGCCCAGAAGGGGCCTATTTTCTGACCGACGTGGATGATGCAGAAGAAATTCCACCGGTGGATTCCCTGAAAGGCGAAGCCTATCGCCGTACCATTCTGCGGACGTTCTTTGATTGGCTGAGAAATACGAAACAGGGCTTGCCGGATGAACAGATGGATCGGTTGAAGAAAATCGAAGACCCGGGCGAAACGGCTGATTTCATTGCAGGCCAGCTGATGATTGTGCCGCGGAAACGGCAGGCACTTTTGGAAAATGTGGACGTAATGGAACGTCTCGTGGACGTGCAGAATTGCCTGAATCAGGAAATCGCCATTGGCCAGCTGGAAAACGAAATCAATGGGGAAGCCCGGAAGAAGATGGAAAAAGAACAACAGGACTACTACCTGCGTTCCAAAATCAAAGCCATCCATGAAAAATTGGGCGATGCCTCCAGCCAGGACGAAGAAGCAGAAGAATACCGGAAGAAACTGCAAGAAGCAGCCATTCCGGAAGAATACAAAGAAAAGCTGAAGAAAGAAATCGACCACTTGGCTGCTATGCCGCCAATGATGGCAGAAACTGCTGTATCTAGAAACTATCTGGATTGGGTATTTGGCTTGCCATGGGATAAAGAAAGCGAAGACGTGCTGGATTTGAAACACGCCAGAGACGTGCTGGATGCAGACCACTACGGTTTGGAAAAAATCAAAGAACGCATTTTGGAATACTTGGCTATCCGCGTTCTGGCTCCTGATGCCAAAGCACCGATTATTTGCTTCGTAGGACCGCCAGGGGTGGGCAAAACTTCTCTGGCCCAGTCCATCGCTCGCTCTATGGGCCGGAAATTTGCTCGTATTTCCTTGGGCGGCGTCCATGATGAAGCAGAAATCCGCGGCCATCGCCGGACCTACATTGCAGCTATGCCGGGCCGTTTCATCGAAGCCATCAACCAGGCCAAGACAAGAAATCCGCTGATTCTGCTGGACGAAATCGACAAAGTTTGCGCCGACTTCCGCGGTGACCCGGCGTCTGCTCTCCTAGAAGCCCTGGACCCGGAACAGAACAAAGCCTTTCACGACAACTACATTGACATTCCGTTCGACCTGTCGAAGGTGTTTTTCCTCTGCACTGCTAACTCCGTATCCACCATTCCAGCGGCTCTCTTAGACCGTATGGAACTGATCGAACTGACCGGCTACACCGAAGAAGAAAAAGTGGAAATCGCTAAGAAATACCTGATTCCTCGCCAGAGAGAACGGAATGGCCTGAAAGCGAAAGACATCACCTTTACCCCGGCCCTGATTCGGAAAATCATCCGCAGCTACACCAGAGAAGCGGGAGTTAGAAACCTGGAACGCACCATCGGTTCCCTGTGTCGCAAAGTAGGAAAGAAAATCGTTCTCCAAGATGATACCTTGCCGAAACTGACCGCCACCACCTTAGAAAAATACTTGGGCCCAGTGAAATTCCTGCCCATGGCAGACGAACACGAAGACACTGTGGGGCGCGTCACCGGCCTCGCCTGGACCGCCGTAGGCGGCGAAGTGCTGGACACCGAAGCGGTCACCATCAAAGGCAAAGGCCATCTGATCCTCACTGGTCAGCTGGGAGACGTGATGAAAGAATCGGCGGAAACCGCTTACACCTATATCCGAAGCAAGGCCAAAGAACTGGGCCTTCCAGAAGATTTCTATGAAAATATCGATACCCATATCCATCTCCCCGAAGGGGCAGTTCCAAAAGACGGCCCGTCCGCAGGCATCACCATGGCCACTGCCATGGCCAGCGCCTACACAGGACGAAAAGTCAGAAGCGACACCGCTATGACCGGCGAAATCACCTTAACAGGCGAAGTCCTCCCCATTGGCGGCCTAAAAGAAAAAGTCCTAGCTGCTAGCCAATTCGGCATCAAACAAATCCTTCTCCCAGTGAAAAACAAACGAGACCTGGACGAAATCCCGAAATCCGTCAGAGACAAACTCCACTTCGTGTGCGTGAAGAATGTGGACGAAGTTCTGGAACACGCGCTGGTGAAGTAAAGGCTGGATAGAGTCATTTCATAGGGTACCTTTTGGTAGAAGTTAGGAGTGAGGAATTAGGAGTGAGGAGTGGAGGAAGGGGCGCACAATTCATAAAGCGCCCCAATACCCCTCTTTATAGAAGATGCGAAAATCTGCGAGCCATATAGATTGGACTGCAATGAGATGAATAGATAGAGGGATAAGAGCAATTCGACGAGGCTCGCTGCCACCACTCCTCATTCCTCATTCCTCACTCCTAACTCCTCACTATTTCAAAACAAATTCATGCATATGACTATAAAGTATTAGGAGCGGAACAATGGCTGAAATCAAAGATATCGCAAAATTTCATATATTTTCCTCCGCCTACTTTGCCTCTGCGGTGAATAAGAACCAGTATGTCACCGACGGCAGAAAGGAAATCGCCTTTATTGGGCGGTCGAATGTAGGCAAATCATCACTGATCAATTCCCTGTGCGGTAGAAGAAAGCTGGCCTACGTGAGCCGCGAACCGGGGAAAACTAGAACCATCAACTACTACGCCATCCAATCTCGTCGCACCGTGGACGAAGTGGAACAGCGGCAAGATTGGTACCTGGTGGACCTTCCAGGCTACGGCTTTGCAAAAACCAGCCAGGAAAACAAAGACAACTGGTCTGCGTTCATTGACGAATACATGCGGAAATCCCCGGGCCTCACTATGATTGGTCTCCTGGTGGACCTGCGCCATCCGGGCCTTCCTATCGATAAGAAAGCTTACGACTGGCTCAAAGCAGTAGCCCCGGACCTTCTCATTATCGGCACCAAAGGAGACAAACTGAGCCGCAACGAACTTCACAAAAACCTGGCCCAGCTGAAAAAACTCTTCCCCACCGCACATGCACCCATTGCTTACTCCTCGCTGACAGGAGAAGGAAGGGAAGCACTCTTGGCTATCATAGAGAATCAGATTTGCGAGTAAAAGGAATTAGGTGACTGATGACTGGTGACTCGTGACTAGTAGCCTTTCCTAGTCACGAGTCACCAGTCACCTATAGGAGAAAGCCATGAATAGAATTGTTGCTATAACCGTATTTATTGCCGCTTTCGCAGCGAATGCGTCAGCCTACAATTGGTACGCTCCCAATTCCTTTGACACCGTGAAGAAGGACTCCTGGGACTACAAAGCGGTGTACACCCTTTGCGAAGAAGGAAAAGCACCGGACTACACCACCAGTTTCTTTTCCAAAGAACTGACCCGCTATGAAATCGCCAGCGTGATCAAGAACGTACTGGATAACCAGAAAGATACTCCAGCAGATGAAAACCTGGCGAAACTGAAAAAAGAATATAGCCGCGAACTGGAAGCCCTGGGTTACAAAGAGCCGAAAAAGAAAGGCAGCAACGTGAAGCCTATTTTTGAAATATCCGGCGACACTAGGGTTCGCTACAACTCCGATAGCGAAGTCGATGCCCGCGCTAGAGTAAATACCAAATGGCACATCGGGAAAAACACCGACGTAGCCATTGGCGGAAAAGCGGAAACGAAATAATTCTGATGTGAGAAAAGCCGTTCAGAGACACTTTGTCTTTGAACGGCGCTTTTTTAGTTAGAAGTTAGAAGTGGGAAGTTAGAAAAGGTTATTATTCTGCAGATTTCTTCTGTGAAATATTTTTTGTTACCGCCGGCGACAAGGTTAAAAGGGTTATAAAAGGTTATGGGGAAACGGCATTCTCATAACCTTTTATAACCTTTTTAACCCTATCACTGGCTTTTGCTATTCTATGTTAGAAATGGTGTGAAGCAGAATCATAACCTTTCTGCATATCGTTTCATGAGAAACATGACTCTATCGATTTGTAAATTTTGGCGAGCTTTATAAAAAGGAAACATAGTACTGACATGAATCGGTATAAGAGCAATGCGAGGGCTCGCCGGCCATCACTTCTCACTCCTAATTCCTAACTCCTCACTGTCGTTTGCAAAGCAAATGACAAAAAATCCGCACACGAAGAAGAGGTAAGGTACAGACTATGCAATCTCGTCTGTCGTTACATGTTTCTTCGGTGCGGTTTTTCGTTTTCTTGTCCGAGTCAACCCCTTGAAGGGGAATCGCATATATTTTATTGTACAAGGAAGAAAATCGTTTTCTATTTTCTTCACCTCTGGACGGGAGTTGTACCTCCCGGCGCGCTTATGGTATTCACCATCGGTAAGCGAACTGCAGCTTCCACTGTCCTGTGTATTTTTATGGGATCCCTCCACAGGGGCTTCCGCTTCGCCTGTCAATAATATAGCATATCTTGCTTTGCGATGCTAGAGAACGCCAGAATAAAATTTGCTCATTTTAATATAATATTTCTAATGATCAAAATGAAATTGTTATAATCTGGGTGACTGGTGACTGGTCATTAATTCATCTTTTAACTGGTAAGAAAATGGATTATCGATTGTTGCTGGTTGTTAGTTGTTGGTTGTTTGGCCCCAACAACTAGCAACTAACAACATTTTGTCCTAATCCCCAATCCCTAGTCACCAGTCACCACCATCCTTTTCAATTCCAAATATCGATCTGTATAGTACGGTCTCAGTTGGGATTCTCTTAGGTCGTAGCCGTAGGGGCGGCGGCTCATGGCTAGGATGGGCGGGGTTTGGATTCGTTTGGCTACGGAGAAGCCGGAGAAGAGATTCCACCATTTTTCTAGATCGGACAGGAAGTCGGAAGCGGTGGGGAAAATGTCCGATACTTTGACGGGGCAGCCCAGGTGGGTTTCCAGTGTGCCTTCCATATACCAGGTAAGGATGTCTTCCGGTGTATTTCTTTGCCAGGGCTCTACGAAACTTTTCAGTAGGTAGTCATGGTATTCGTAAATGAGGGGGTCCCCCAGTCCCTTTGTGACGTCTTGTTTTTCAGACAGTTCCGCACTGGGTTTGACCGTGAAAATGCCTTCGGGAATCACGTCTTTGCCATACCACTGATTGAGTTTTCGTCCCAGGTCGTACATCTGGTATTTCCATAAATCGGCGGTGGCAGCCAGAGCACCGGCCAGGTCGCCGTAGAGGGTACCGTAGCCTACGGTGGTTTCTGTTTTGTTGGCGTTGCAGGTGAAGATGCCTCCGAAGGCAGCGGAGAGGGCGGCCAGGATGCGGCTGCTGCGGTCCCGGGCTTGCATGTTTTCTTTCATGAAGCCAGTGAGGTGGATTTGTCCTTGTCCGTTGGGTGTCAGGGAGAGGCCTTCTAAGGCAGAAGCGGTATCATCGATGAAATCACCGATGGGAATGGTGAGATAGGGAGAGCCTAGGTTATCTGCCAGCTGTTTTGCCATGTCTTTGGTCATCTGGCTGTTGAATTTCGTGGGGGTATTCACCAGAAGTAGGTGGTCTGCTGGCAGAACGGATCGATAGAGGGCGGCATTCACTGCGGAGTCGATGCCACCAGAAATGCCGATGACCACTTTGGAAACGCCGATGGCTTCCAAAAATTTCTTGATGCCATAGCGCATGGCCGGAAGGAGCATGTCGCCTTCGTAGGGCGCCATAGCGGTGGCAGCAGAGAGATTTTTATTTTCTTTGGTAAAATAAAAGGTACTGCGAGGCTTGTTATAAGGGGCGGCTTCTGCAATGAGGCGGCCTTCTTGGTTATAGGCAGCGGTCATGCCATCGAAGGTGTAGCAGGTTTTGCCATTGTTCTGCAAGCCTCGGTGATTCACATAAATCATTGGGCAGTGCAGTTTCGATAGGGCAGCGGACAGCATGCGGTGTCGTTTTTCATTTTTTCCTAAGGTGAAAGGTGATGCGGAGAGATTAAAAAAGAGATCACAGTGTTTGTCTCTTAAGATTTGCATGGGGGAGATGTTATAATTTTCATCCCAGCTGTCTTCGCAAAGAAGGAGGCCTGCTCGGATGGTTTCTCCATGGATAGAAAGGACGCAGGGAGCGATTTCTTTTTCTTGCGTGCTTCCTGTTTCTCTGGCGTAGGAAATAAGAGATGTGAAATAACGACGGTCATCGAAACAGCGGTAGTTGGGAAGTAAGGTTTTGATGACGTAAGGACGGTGGGTACCTTCTGGTGCAATCAAATGTCCCTCTTGTGCGGCAAAGGCGGCGTTGTATTTTCTCTGCCGACCATCGTCATTGGTTTTCGTCCAGTCTATGGCAACATTGCCCCAAAGAATGGTGAGTCCCTGGGCGGCTTCCATCATTTTCTGGTTGTATCTTTCTGCTTCTCGAAGGAAAGCATTCTGGTCCCATAAATCACCGATGAGGTAACCGGTGAGACACATTTCTGGCAAAACCAAAAGGTCCATGGCTTCTTCTTTGGCTAGTTTGATTTCTGCTTCTATTTGTTTCCAGTTGTCCCGGATCTGTCCTGGCTGGATATCCAGTTGGGCGGTGCGGATTTTTATCATGATAAAACCTCAATTTGGTGTGACTGGTGACTAGTGACTGGTGACTGGTATTCATTGAAACTAGTTACCAGTCACTAGTCTACGAGTCACCTTTATTATCATTTTACAAAACCATTATACCTATGTAAATGCAGGAATTGTGATTTTGGTATATAATTAAATTGTATAGTATGTGTGTTTGTAAAAAGATAGATAAATACGAAGAAAATTAAACCTTTAACTGGGGATGAAATGAGAAATACCCCACAAAATACCCCAATAAAATATTTTTACCCCATAAAGGATAGAACCAGGAAGGCGGGAAGCATGAAAACATGCCCCGCTTTTTTACGTGCTGGACGTGGTAGGCGTTCGGATCCGTGTCACTGATAGACCGGAAAACGGGCCGCCAGGGGAAGCAAAATAAAAAGCCGTCAACGTGTGAAGCGTCAACGGCTTTTTATTTTTATCTGACTAGCAGAAAAAACTTTGAACTTGTAAATAATTGTAGCAGCCCATTAGATACTAGTCAAGAACCGCCGGAAATAGTCACAATAGATTAGGGCTATATCACTTGTGACTATTTACCAGGGACTAGAACCAGCACGCCGGGCGGTTATATACCATACCCACTAATGAACCAGGGTATTTTCTTTGATTCTGCAGGGGTAACTGGGAAATGGTAAAGTTCTTTTTTATTTAGATTATCCGGTATCGGGGCAATAGGAAGAGCCGGCAAAGAGGATATAAGCAATTCAACCCGGCTATTTATATCATAATCAACTCTTGCATATATGCTATTTCTATATTCTTCTAAATCTCTAGTAAACCGCCGTAAAAAACCGAGAAGAAGATCACCCCTGTTATCTTCTATTGTGATTACCCTATCCATAGGGGCAAGGGTATTATTATCACTGTTATTTATGAGGGCCCCAGGGCGAGATGTAGCATTTGAAAGTGATTCATCTGTATAGAATAATTCACGCCGTGGAAATAGGGTTATTTGAATACCATTGTAATTTCTTTCATCTTCATTTACTTCGGGGCCGTCTTGCGTGCATTGTTCTATATGCATATCTGTTACAGTTGCCAGTTTTGACAATGATCGAGCCATGTCTTGAATAGTATTTTCTTCTTTTCCTAATAGTAGCCAGTCAAGAGAAACATTTAAAACACGGGCAAGCATACACCATTTTATAGTATCGGGGGAGCGGCTACCGTTGATCCATTTGGAAATGGTGGTTTGTTGTGGCTTTCCATCGGCCCCTAGTGGTAACACTTTAGCAGCCAGCTCGGCCTGCGTCATGCTCATGTTTTCCATGGCTTGCTTTATTCGATTACCCATAGCGACTTTCATTTTCTTTTCTTCTGTATCGGATAACACGAGATCACCCCCAGTATTCCCATAGGGAATATTTTCATTATTATTTGCCATTAGCTTATGGCGTTACATTTTTACTAAGATAATTATAGCACCGTTAAGAAATGCCCAGCAACTAGCGAACAAGGGCGAATTTGAAACAGAAAGGACAAGATACAAATGAATAGTGCATACGCAGGAAAAAGACTTTTGACACAACGTGAATTTTGTGAGTATACAGGATTAGGCAGAACGAAGGGAAATGAATGGGCCCGTGAAATCGGGGCGATCACCCACGTGGGCCGCCGTGTGTTGTTTGATCGGTTCACTATTGATCGGGCTATTGATGAATCGAAAAAGCATGAAGAATAGGACCGGCGGCCGCTATGATAGAAGAATATTTAAAAGATCACGGGGCGATAGGTTCAGATAACGCTATACCAGCGGGAACCATTGCGAAAGATTTAGGCGTAGAACGTGAAGCGGTTATAAAGCAAGTAGGCATAGAACGCCGCAAAGGTTCCTTGATTTGTGCTTGTAATACGGGCTATGGTGGTTATTTTTGGCCCGGTGACATTACGGACATTATCACGCAACGGGACCGGCTAGAGCATGAAGTCAATAGCCGTTTGGAGACGTTGAAGCCGTTTCAATGTGCGGTTCATGCTTTCATGCTGGCAAAGGATGAAGAAAAGGGCGGTGTAGATTTTGAAGAATTGTCTGATTGAAGAATTGAAGCAGTATAAACGCTGGGTATGCTGGAAAGCTGCTCCGGGGAAGGATGGGCGAATAACAAAAGTTCCATATGAAGCAGTACCCGCTGGAGCTAGATGGGCCAAAAGCAATGATCCGAAAACATGGAGACCATACGAAACGGCCGCCAGCGTGGCGAATACTGCAGGTTTTAATGGTGTAGGGTTCGTGTTGGGTGCTGATTTGCCTTATACCTGTATAGACCTAGATCACTGCGTGAACCGGGAAACGGGGGAAATGAAAGAACCAGCCGCCACCATTGTGACTATGATCCGGGAAGCTGGCGGGACCTATATAGAATATTCCCCATCGGGGGAAGGTTTGCACATTTGGCTTCGTGGCGAATTGCCAGCCGGTAAAAAAGGCGGAATCAAACGCAGTGAAATAGGCGTGGAGCTTTACCAGGCGGGAAGATATATCACCATAACTGGGGAATCGCTGGACAATGTACCTATAGCAGATATGCAAAGCGTACTTGATGAAATTATCAATACCTATGCTGGACTAAAAGAAAAGCAGCCAGGACCGGCGGCCCCATCTACCCATGAAATAGTCACAAGGGAGAGAAGCCAGGCAGCCACTCCGGCGGCGTTTGATGATGATTTCTTATATGAAAGAATGTTGGCTAGTGGTGATACCGATCTCATAATTCTTTTAACGGTGGGCGATTTCAGAATAAAACCATATCCCAGCCATAGTGAAGCGGTGTATAAGGTATTAAGTTCTTTAGCATGGTGGACAAATGGCGATACTTCGCAAATGAAGCGGCTTTTCTTGCGTTCTGCTATTTATCAAACCTATGACGGAGACAAGCACAACATAGAAAAGAATTTGAA
>SAMEA104315425__coassemble_735_pt1 | contig 23647 bp, 20 predicted proteins | sample SAMEA104315425__metabat2_low_PE_033 | metagenome-assembled genome bin SAMEA104315425 (sample SAMEA104315425) | gut metagenome | biome: Monkey gut; feature: monkey-associated habitat; material: faeces | place: China | collected 2013
ATCACCACCTAGTGGGATAAGTCGTAATGATATGATGCTTTAAGCCCTTACCGCTGGTGCCTCTAAGATTTCTCCACTCAGAGGCACATCTCATTTCAACACATCCATGCCATTTCGTACAAATAGGACCGGTCGAAATGACGAATTTGGTTAGAGGCACACTCGAGAAACTTGAGCAACCTGAGAAACGTAAGTAACCTGAGCAACCTATTTCTACCAGCTACCGTTTTCTCCGATTATTCTCCGGCAAACTATAGAAATGGTTTTTCGCTTCGTACATGCGATGGTCGCCGGCTTTTTCTATTTCGTCCATAGAAGGCCAGTGGGTTTCCTGGCTAGAGACGTAACCACAGGCCACGTTCAGTTTGGGTGCCAGTTTGCCGTGCCACTTGGACACCGTTTCTTCAAAGTCCTTTCGGAGCATGGAAAGGCGGCTATCGTCTACGGCCAGCAGGGCTACGAATTCATCGCCACCTACGCGATAGATTTTGCCGTAACTGCCGAAGCATTGTTTCATGCAAGCGGCGGCGCCTTGGATGAGTTCGTCCCCGGCGGCGTGGCCCAGGGTATCATTCACTTGTTTCAGTCCATTCACATCCATAGATACATAGATGAAAGGAAATTTCATGCTCCACGTAATCTGTACATCTTCTATATAGGCCCGGCGGTTGCGACACTGGGTCAGTTCGTCCGTGTGGGACGCATAGAGGAGATTTTCTTCTCTCCGCTTTTCTTCGTCAATATCGCGGATGGTGAAAATCAAAGTCTTCGGATTTCCTTTTTCATTCTTCCCAATCACGATGAAGGACGCCTGGAACCAGCGATTGTCTTTCGATACATAGTCCAGTGTCAGATTCTTCTTTCTTTCCAAGCGGGCAGGAAGGGTGGACAGGTCGATGAAATGGTGCACCTTGTCCCAATCGTCGTCCAGAGTTTGCCGTTTCATGTATTGGTACAGCTTGGTTTCTGCCTGGTGCATCACTTTTCTCTTTTCAGAAATATGTGCTCCTACGGAATAATCCATATAGGTATCGGCTTCCAAGTCGATCAGGTGCATGCTACGATAAATTTCCGCCATGGAAAACAGGATATTGAACTGGTTGTCTCGTTCTTTTCTTGTTTTCAATACTTTTGCCAGCATGAATACAATAATGCAAGCTGCCAGAAGCAGGTATCCGCCTACCACGATAAGGACCATGGCGTTGTTTTTGTAATTCGTTGCAGTCGACCAGGCCACCCCAATGGTATAGGGGCCGGAGAACCGGAAGGATACTTTGTATTCTTCCCCATCCATATACACATAGCCTTTGTGCAGGGAGGCTTCGCTTTCTTGACGAATGATGCCTACGCTGTCCAAGGTTTTCCCAATTTTATCTTTATCGGTAGCACCATAAATGGTGCCATTGTATCGATTGGCTACAAAAATCTGTAACCCCTCCATGGTAAGCATGCGGCTCACCACTTCGGACACTTCATTCTGTTTCAATTCATGGAGCAGCCGAATGGGCGTAATCCCCACTTGGATGAGCCGCTCTTTCTTTTCATCCCACACCATGGCGTACATCATCTTTTTATGTTCCGCCGTGTTGGGCATGGCGTCCTGGCACATGGTCAGGTCAGGATCATGCAGCATGGGCTTGAAATATCCGATTTGCTTCCCCGAATCCATGGAAAAACCATAATACATCGGCCGGGTGCCGCTGTACACTTTTCCTTCTTTGTCAAATAGGTGAATTTCGTCCACTGAAACCAATGCGGCGATTTTCTTCAGTTCTTTCACATCATATTCGACTTCCGGCTTGGCGTCGATGATGTACGCCACGGTCTTCGCCCGGACCACATAATCGTCCTTCAAGGAATCAATCAGGGCTTGTTCGTTTTTCTCATTGCTTTCGATCACATTGATAATCCGGTCCAGCAGGAGAAGAGACGTGTTGTCGTAGTTTTTCGTATTGATGGTGTTGAGAATTCCCAACTGAATTCCCAGCGCCACGGCAATCACACAGAAAACGACGCCGATCATGGTATATAGTTTTTTCCCTTTTTCATTCAGTCCGATTTTCATGGTGTGCTCCGTTTCTCATCAATAAGGGAAGGGATTGTGTTAATAAGTAGTATTTCAAAAGTTGCTCAGGTTGCTTAGGTTGCTCAAGTTTCTCAGGTTCCTCGAACGAGAGAAACCTGAAATCCCCAAATTCTACAATTCCCCTATTATATAGATTTTCGTTAGGAAAGTAAAGAATAAAATGAGGAGTTAGGAGTGAGGAATGAGGAGTGGTGGTGGCGGCGCACAACTTATAAAGCGCCGCAAATTAGAAAAAAGGTTATTATTCTGCGAATTTCTCCTTCCTAACATAGAAATATTTCCGCTTGGCAAAGGGTTATATAAGGTTATGTGCTTACTGTAGCATCAAAAAGGGTTATGAGACTATCGAGAATCTCATAACCCTTTTTAACCTTTTTGTTAAGCAGTATTTGAATACCAATGATAGGTCCGTAGGACATCGCCCCTTCGGGGGAGATGCCGAAGGCAGAGGGGGTGCATTTCCTCAGCCGAAGGCTGGTTGTATGGTTTTCTAAATACTAAGCGGGATAAAAACATTTTGATATTCATCAAACATTGGAATTTATACCGCCTTGCATTTATAAAAACCATACAACCGCCCTTCGGGCGAGGGAAATGCACCCCCTCTTTGATTCTCCCCCGGAGGGGGCGAGGTCCTACGGACCTATCATTGGCATAAAAGACCGCTTGGCAAGTTAGAATTCATATGGCTAACGCCCTAATCCCTAGGGCCTAGCTACTAATCCCCAGTCACCAGTCACTAATCCCCAGTCACTATTTCAGTACCGACGGCAGCCAGGTGGCAATTTCTGGTACGAAGCACAGGAGGGCAATTTCTGCCACCATGATGAGGGCAAACGGCGCAGAGCCGGCGATGATGTCCTGGATGGAGCTGTCTTCGCTGATGCCTTTGATGACGAAGAGGTTCATGCCTACCGGTGGGGTAATCAGAGCCAGTTCCATATTGATCAGCATGACCACATTGAACCAGATGGGGTCAAAGCCCAGGGCTTTGATAATCGGGTACAGCATCGGCAAGGTGATAAGGATGATGGAAACCGTTTCCAATACGCAGCCCAGAAGGAGCAACACCACATTGATACCGATGAGAACGATCCAGCGATTGAAGTCGCCTTCGGTAACCAGAGACATAAGAGCCTGTGGCACCTGAAGTACGGTCAAAATGTAACCGAAGAGCATAGCCCCTACCATGATAGCAAAAATCATGCAGGAGGTTTTGATGGTGGAACGCAGAATGGCTGGCATGTCAGCAATAGTGATACTTCTATAAATAAAGAAGGTAATAATCAGCGCATATACCGTGCCCACAGCAGCGGCTTCGGTGGGTGTGAAAACGCCGGTGTAAATACCGCCGATGATGATGATTGGGAGCAGCAGGCCCCAGATGTTTTCCCGAAGGGATTTCATCTTTTCTGCCATGGTGGCTTTCGCTTCTCTCGGTTTATTCCAGGAAGAAATAACGATATAGAGAACGAAAAGGCCTGTCAAAAGAGCACCCGGTACGACGCCGGACATGAAAAGTTTCCCTACAGATTCATCGGTGATGGTGCCGTACAGAATCATCGGAATGGACGGCGGAATCAAAATCCCCAAGGTACCGCCAGCGGCTACAGAGCCAACAACCAGTTTTCTGTCATAGCCACGTTTCAGCATTTCTGGGATGGCCATGGCGCCGATGGTTACAGCGGTGGCTACGGAAGAACCAGAAATAGCAGCAAAAATGGCGCAGGCAAAAATGGTGGCAATGCCCAGGCCCCCCGGAAGGTGGCCCATCCATTTGCTGCCCAGGTCAAAGAGGCCACTGCCTACCCGACCGGTGAGCATGATCTGGCTCATGAGAATGTAGAGCGGCACCGAAGTCAGTACATACGAATCCAGTGTCTTATAGGCAATTACTGGCACCTGAGACAGGGTGGACATATCCACGAACTGGATGATTCCCAGAATCCCGGCGATGGTCAAAGTGAACGCCACCGGCATGCCAATAATTAAGAGGATAATAATAAATAAAGCAAAACCTGCCAGTACCATTATTTTTCCTCCTTTTCATCAGCGAAGAAATCAGCCAAAAAGTGGTTGATGATTTCCAGAAATAGCAATACAAACCCGATCACCATGAATGTCTGGGGAATCCACAGGGGCACGCGGAGCAGAGATGGCGATACGACACCCATCTTGAGACTCATCAGCATGTAGTTGGTGGATTCAGTCATGCATACATAGATGGCAAAAATGGAAAGTAAAGAAGTCAGGATATCCAGCCCTCGTCTCACATTTTTAGAAAACTTGGAATACAGGAAATCGACACAAATATGACCATGGGTTCTCATGGTATAAGACATGCCGAAGAACCCGGCCAGAATCAAAAGGTAAGTAGAAATTTCCATGGCCCATACGGTCGGGCTATGAAGCAAGCTACGAGCAATAATTTCATAGCAGATAATGAAGGCTGTCGCTAAAATAGCCAACCCGGCAATCGCCGCAGCCCCACAAGTGATATAACCCAGTACGCGGTTATACATACGATATACAGAACGCAAGAGACAGCCCTCCTTTTAATAATTAGGAATGTGGAATGAGAAATGAGGAATGAAGGTGGCGGCGCATCAACATTGGAAGCGCCGCCTTTTTATATTCTATAATGATATATCATTGGCACGGCGCTTTATAAGTTGTGCGCCGCACCACAATTACTCATTGCTCATCACTCATTGCTCATTTATACACAAGATGTTAGCGGCATTACTTCTGAGAAGCTTTTCTGCAGTCTTCTACCAGCTGTTTGCCGAAATCGCCCTGTTCCTGTTCGAATTTAGCGATAACCGGAGCGGTAGCTTCCTGCCAGAGGTGGATCTGATCCTGTGGAATAGCATAGACGTCCATGCCCTTAGCGGCCAGTTCCTTCAGGCAACGTTCGTCTTCGGACTTGGTTTCTTTGCGGATTTCATCACGGATTTCTTTTGCTACATCATTGACAATCTTCTGCTGGTCAGCGGACAGTTTCTTCCAGGAGTTGTCATTGATAGCCAGGAGGTATCCAACATAGGAATGGTTGGTGACAGTCATGTACTTGGATACTTCGTAAATCTTACGGGACAGAATAGCGGTCTGACCGGAGGACTGGCCGTCGATGGTGCCGTTCTTGATAGCCATATATACTTCGGAGGAGCTCATGGTTGTCGGTGCAGCGCCCAGTGCCTGGATGATGTCGGCAGAAGTTTCAGAGTAGGAACGAATCTTCAGTCCCTGGAAATCCTGTGGCTTTTCAATCTTCTTGGCATTGTTGCAGAACTGTACATAACCATAGTCAGCCCAAATCAGAGGATGTACGTTTTTCTTTTCCATTTCAGTGGAGAGCGCCTTGCCCAGATCGCCGTCCAGTGCGTTATCTGCGGCTTCAATGGTCGGCAGTACAAATGGGAGGTCCAGTACTTTCAGAGCCGGAACCACCATGGACCAACGAGCGGTGGAGTTCATGCCGATATCCAGGCCGCCGCTCATGAGAGCGTCATTCATATTCTGGTCGTTATAGAGCTGACCTGCCGGATAGACTTTGACTTCAATGGAACCTTTGGAACGTTCGTTGACTTCTTTGGCGAACTTTTCAACACTCTTGGACAGATGATGATCAGCTGGCAGCTGGTAAGCCAGTTTCAGTTCTACCTTCTGACCGTTGCCTGCTGCTGCCTTCTGGTCTCCGCCGGAAGACATGCCGCATCCTGCCATCATACCTGCCATAGCGATGGCTGCTAACCCTGCTGCTGCAATTTTTGCATTTTTCTTGAACATACCCATAATTTGCCTCCTACGTATCCTACACGAATGATTATTTCTTTCATTTTTGAATAAATCAGTTTGGGGACAACCCCGATTTCCCTTGCAAATAGGATGTTTTCTGTTGCGCATACAGAATATCCTCTATGTTTGTGGTAACTAGGTGGTGACTTCTATTTCCTACAAAACTACACAAAAAACGCCCTGATTGCTAAAAAGCAACCAGGGCGTAAACCTTCTACGCGGTACCACCTCGCACTATACTCAGCGGCTTTGTAACGGTGCCAAACGCCATATCCTACTATTTTCAGATACAGGACTTCCGGACGACTTCGTGAGGACCCCCTACTGCCTTTCACCATACGGCAGCTCTCTGAGAGAAAGCCGATTCACTTGCTTCCGTTCCTTGTCTTTATTCAAAAATTGAAGTTGATAGTAGTATACGCTTTGGCCCTCCATTTGTAAAGAGGGGAAAATGACTTTTTATCATAAATATTTTCGTTTCATGAATCATGGGGTGACTCGTGACTAGTGACTGGGGACTGGGGATTAGTAGCTAGGGATTGGGGATTAGGAAAGTGAGGAGTGAGGAGTGAGGAGTGGTGGAAGGGGCCACAATTCATATAGGCCCCAATACCCCATTTATAAAATAAACAGTTGGCGGTTGACGGGCATCCACTAATAATCCCCTTCCTCTGGAAGGGGATAGGACTTGAGCGTAGCGAAAAGTCCAGGGGATAGCTCGCTTTTGCGGTATGAAATCCGTTTCCCCTACTCGTTTAGGCATCCTCTCTAACCGCTAGTACGGATGCCTATAGGGATTATACCAAGGGAAACATGCCGCTAGTGCGAACTATCCCCTTGGATGTTTCGCTTCGCTTACATCCTTTCCCCTTCCAAATGAAGGGGATTTTTTGTGCTGCTATCGCTAACATCTACCGGTACATTCGGAAAACCTTGAGAGCCCTATCGGCAAAAACAATAAAAATAGTCAGACCGAAATAAAAATTTATTGCCGATACTTATGATATACTAATCATAATAATTATTTTTATCGATTTCCCATGATTGAATTATTTTCAACTTTCAAGGAGAAATACTATGTCAGAGATTAAATTATTTGAAATTGGTGCCACAACCAAAGAACTAACCGCATCTACAGTTGGACTCGAAAAAGAACTGCAGACTATCATAGAAAATAATATGGAAAAGTTCTTTGGTGTTAAATTTTTAAAGAGCGAATATGTCATTTCTGCCGGCCGCATGGACAGTATTGGCATTGATGAAAACAATAGTCCCGTTATTTTTGAATATAAACGCAACTTGAATGAAAATGTAATTAACCAAGGCCTATTCTATCTAGATTGGCTTTTAGATCATAAAGCCGATTTTAAATTGCTGGTTATCGAAAAATCAGGCAAAGACATTGCAGATCAAATTGATTGGTCAGTTCCATGTGTCATTTGCATTGCCAATGACTTCACCCGCTATGATGTTCATGCAGTTAATCAGATGCAAAGAAATATTAAGCTTGTAAAATACAGAAAATACAATAATGGACTTATTCTTTTTGAACATATCAATACACCTATTGTAAACCCACAATCAGAACCACTTAGCAATACAACTCAAAAGACACACATAGAAAAACTAGCCGGTGCAACCAATCATTTTAAAACACTGTATGCATCACTTTGTGACTATATTGAATCCCTTGGTGATGACCTAGTTCCCAATCAGCTAAAACTGTATCTCGCCTATAAAAAAGTACAAAACATTTTCTGTATTGAAATATATAACAAGCAGATTGTTCTCCGCATGAAACTAGACCCAGATACAGTTGATTTAGAAGATGGTTTCACAAGAGATATGCGAAACATAGGCCATTACGGAACAGGCGATCTTGAAGTATCCATCAAAACAACAGATGACCTTCAAAAGGCCAAACCATTAATTGACCGGGCCTATAAGGAGTCTTAATAAAATAAAAAGGGGTATTGGGGCGCTTCTTAAGTTGTGCGCCCCTTCCACCACTCCTCACTCCTCATTCCTCACTCCTAACTTTCAAATATTATACTTCCCCATAAAGAGAGGTTATCCCCATGCCCCACATTACATTTGTCTGCCACGGCAACATTTGCCGCTCCCCGATGGCAGAGTTCATTATGAAATACTTGGTACAGCAAGCCGGACTAAGCAAGCAGTTTTCCATCACCTCCGTGGCGGCCACTACGGAAGAAATTGGTCACGACATGTATCCCCCAGCCAAACGAATTCTTACGAAGAAAAGGATTCCCTTTACGCCAAGAAAAGCCCGTCTTTTTACCGATGCGGATTATGAAAAGAGCGATTACATCGTCTGCATGGATACAGAAAATCTGGAAGACCTGGCCTACCTCACCCACGGCGATCGGTCGAAAAAAGTCTCCCTCCTGCTGGATTGGGCCGGTGAGCACCGCGAAGTGGCTGACCCGTGGTACACCGGAGACTTTGAACGAACCTATCAGGATGTGCTGCTGGGGTGTCGGGCGCTGCTGAAGGCCATACTGTCGCGATAAGGTTTTGTGTCAGTACATATACTTCCGCTAGATGTTACAGGTTTCTCAAGGTTCTCAAGTTGCTCAGGATTCTCAGGTTCCCCAAATGCGCCTATAAACGCTAGCGTCATCAGTGTATCGTCATTTCGACCGATAAAGTCTATATGCACATTCGAGAAACGTGAGAAACCTGTGTAACCTATAACCGCTAACGAAATCATACCTACTAACGCAACTCCTTAACTGAATAGATTTTAAGTATACACATCAAAAAGCAGGATTTTCACGCAGAAGATCCTGTTTTTTTGATACCAGCTTTTCACATGTCCACTGACAGTGGACAGTGTACCTATTTGTTTTTTCTAAAAATCACAATATGTAGTGTATTTTCTCCCATTTCTTGTATTTGACACCCATTTGACCTTTCCTTTGCATATATTTTTCATTTTCATTTCTCCCCTGTGAAAAGTCTATTCACAGAATCCACAATTGTGGATAACTTTTCTTTCTTGAAATACACCGTATCTATGGACTCTTTCATATTTTAATTTTCATCAGTTGTTCACTTATTCACAGTTATTCACAAAATATTGTGTATATCTCCAGTGGACAACCGTCTCATGTGGCTTTTTACCGTATCTTTTCATTCTCAAATACAGTTATTCACCATATTGTGAACAATTGTGAATAAGTATGTGAAATTTGGTGCTTTTAAATATGTGTATACTTATTGTAAAGGTTATTCAGGTTGCTTAGATTGCTTAGGTTGCTCAAGTTTCTCAGGTTTCTCGAATGTGCCTAGAAACAAAAAATAAAAAAGAGAGGCTATCATGCCTCCCTTAACAAAAATAAGTAACTGTTTCAGTCTGAAAGAATTCTTTCCATTGACGCAAAATAAAGAAAAACTGACTTTCAATAACTTCCAATAATTTATTCAAATCCTTTTGTGGAATCTGGCTGTTGTTATTGGCTACGATGCAGCCTCCACTACGAGTAAGCCAGATTTTTGTCCCATTAGGTCCAGGTTTCCCTTTGGCTATATGCACATGAATCGGTTCCGTTCCCTCATTGGCCCAGAAATAAATCTTATACCCCAAAAGCATAAACAGACTAGGCACTGGCAATTCCTCCACAAGCAGCATATTTGTAAAATAGATGCGCATTGGCATGAACCATTTCGTCAAAAAGTTTCATTTCTTCTTCATTAAATCCATGCACATCACTCCATGCATAAGAAGGAAGTTCGCACCGCGCATCGTCAAATCCTTCCTCTGTCGGCCGTTCAAAATGTACGATCACATGGTCCATTCCATCTTTATGAATCAATTGGGAATGTACAATCTCCGTTCCATCGGCCAATGTCATATAGGGATACATCATATCTATCGCCCCTTTCTCTACCTGCATCATAAGGGAAAACACTTGCCATGTCAAATAAAGGTTACTCAGGTTTCCCGAATGAGATGATAATGCTATCGTCTATCGGCACATACGAGGAACCTGAGCTACCTTAGCAACTTGAGAAACCTGAGTAACCTATCTCCCTATTCCCACCAAAAAAGACCTTCCCACACATCCATACATGTATGAGAAGGTCTTTCTTACCCCAGTCACTAGTCACTGGAATGAATTATTTCTTTTCTTCTTCGATCGGATAGTCCTGCAGGGCATCGTATCCTTCTTCGCCGGTACGAATCTTTACGGCATTGTCGATGGTGGAAACGAAGACTTTGCCATCGCCGTATTTACCAGTATAGAGGGCACGTTTTGCCACTTCGATGATAGTTCTTGGAGAAATCTTGGATACCACGATATCGATACGAACTTTTGGAAGGAGTTTAGCAGAAACGGCAGCACCACGGTACATCTGAGTCTGTCCTTTTTCCAGGCCATAGCCCAGGGCTTTGGTGACGGTCATGCCGGTAATACCGATGGCTTCCATAGCGGTTTTGAGAATTTCAAACCGTTTGTCAGAGGTGATGATGGTGACGCAGTACAGTCTATGACCATCAGCAGGCAGTTCTTTCGGCAGTACAGTTTCCGGAATGTCTTTCACATCTTTGGTTTCTACTGGAATTTCTACTGCATCTTTCGGTGCTTTGCCAGCTTCGATGGCTTTGGTTGCGGTATCAGGAACCATCATGAAGTCTGCATACGCAGAGGTGAGGCCGTGTTCTTCGAAGTCCAGGCCATTGATTTCTTCTTCTTTGGTAACGCGGAGACCAATGGTGGCTTTGATGGCACGGAATACAATGTTAATGACAATGAATACATAAATCGCAACAGATACAACACCAAGGAGCTGAATCAGGAAGAAATGGGGATCTCCTGTGTAGAGGAGCCCGTCGCTTTCAGAGAAGAGGCCGGTCAGGAGAGTACCCAGGGCACCGCATCCGCCGTGTGCAGCAACGGCACCAACTGGATCATCGATTTTCATCTTCTGATCTACAAATTCAACAGCAAGAACAATGAAGAAACCGGAAATCACACCAATGACGAAAGAACCAGGAACAGTGACCACATCGCAACCAGCGGTGATAGCAACCAGGCCAGCCAGGCCGCCGTTCAGTGTCATGGAAACATCTGGTTTGCCGTAGCGAGCCCAGGTGAAGAACATGGTGGTTACAGCTGCAGCAGCGGCTGCCATGTTGGTGGTAATCATAATGTGACCGACAGCTTCGATGTTAGCATCGCCGGTGACAGATACGGTGGAACCACCGTTGAATCCGAACCAGCCCATCCACAGGATGAACATACCCAGGCAAGCCAGGGTAATGGAGTGACCAGGAATCGCATTGACGCTACCGTCTTTGTTGTATTTCCCAATTCTTGGTCCTAAGAGCCATGCACCAACGAAAGCACATACACCGCCGACCATATGAACACAGGTGGAACCCGCGAAATCGTGGAAGCCCAGTTCAGAGAGCCAGCCGCCGCCCCAGATCCAGTGTCCGGAGACCGGATAAATCAAAAGTGAAATCAGAATGGAGTACACGCAGTAAGCAGAGAACTTGGTACGTTCTGCCATAGCACCGGAAACGATGGTGGCTGCGGTAGCACAGAATACTGTCTGGAAGAACAGGTACGCCAGAGGAGTATATCCTGCGTCGTCGGGGACCTGGAAATTCTGAACGAAGAAATCAGGCGTACCAATGATACCGCCGATGTCGGTACCAAACATAAGGCCGAAGCCGAAAATCCAAAACATAATGGTACCCAGGGCAAAGTCCATGAAATTCTTCATGACGATGTTCCCTGCATTCTTGGCACGGGTAAGACCTGTTTCTACCATAGCAAACCCAGGCTGCATGAAGTATACCAGAATAGCTCCCAGCATCACCCAGATCGTATCTACAGAAGAATATCTTCCTTCCGGCTCTGCTGCCATAACCAAAGTCGGACTGCACAAGGCAGCCGCCAAGACGGGCCATTTTCTAAAGACCGCTTCCATTTTTTTCATAATAAACCAGATCCCTTCTAAAAAATAAATGTAAATATAAAAATGCCTGACGGAAATTTTCCCTCAGCCTTCTTCTATCAAAGAGAAAACGCCCGGGAAACTTCCCGGGCGTCTTTGTCCAAAATAGAAAAAGCCTGATACGAATCCTTTCGCTATCAGACATCTTTGCCAACCTTGTGTACTTGTGATTCATTTCTGAATATGCATATAGGATACCCCCACTTCCCTCATTCGTCAAGGGGGGAAAATGAAAATTTTTTCATAGGGACCACTCATTAGCAGTCTTCCATCCATATCTCAGGTAAAGGTTCATGGTTCGGTCTAGAACACCAGCGGTTCGTCCAACAAAGTCCCGTGACTTCGTGAACAGGCAGATTGAAAAAATCGTTATACCGCTCTATCCCGAACCATGAACCTCCTTCGAACCTTGTATTGATGGGTGGGAGGTTTTATATAAGACTTGCGGCGCTATATTATTTGTGCGCCTCTCCACCATTACGCACTACGCACTACGCATTACGCATTATTCTTGCCAGCAATTCCTCTGCTTCTTTTCTGGCCGCTTCTTCTCTTTCCGGATTTTCTTCCAAGGTCATATCGATGGCCATGCCTTCATGGATATCTGGAAACCAGGATGCCGGGAGACGGATTTCTTCTTCCTCTTCGGTGATGAGAACTGCTTTTTTCTCTTCGATTCGATCTACAATGGCTTCTATTTTCATATCAATGCTCCTTTTTAATAGTGTAATCGGTTCCCGATGTGGTCAAAGTAACAGTACCGTCTCGATCGGTCCGATAGATATGGACTTTGGCTTTTTCCAATTTCGCCATAGTTTCTTTATGAGGATGACCATAGTCATTGCCCTGGCCACAGGAAATGAATACTTCTTTCGGGCCTACGGCTTTCAGAAAATCCGGAGAAGTGGAGGTACGGCTGCCATGGTGGCCTGCTTTCAGTACATCACTCTTCACAGCCGCTTTCTGGCTCAAAATGGACTGTTCTTCTTCTTTTTCCGCATCACCGGTGAACAACATGGAGAAATTGCCATAGGTCAGACGGCCTACGATGGAATTGTTATTGAAATCAGAATTGCCTTTCTGGTTGGTGATTTTTTTCACTGGCCCTACCACTTTGAAAGAAACACCATCAAAGAAAGACAGCGTATCCCCAGCTTTTACGGCTTTGTAGGGAATTTTATTGGCTTCGATTTGTTTCAGATAGTTTTTGTAAGACGATGTATTGGCTGGCATGCCATCATCATAAATGGATTCCACTTTGAAATTCTTAAACACTGCCAACATGCCGCCCAAATGGTCTGCATGGGGATGGGTAATGATGACTTTGGAAATCGTTTTTACATGGTACTTCTTCAAAAGCGCCACGATAGCATCCCGATGCTCGATATCCCCCGCATCGATCAAAACGAACTTTCCATCTTTTTCCAAAAGGAACGAATCCCCCTGGCCGATGTCCAACATCCGCACCGTCAAGGCACTCTGCTTCCCGCCGTCAGCCTTCGTCGCTCCGCCAGAGGAACTGGAAGAAGCCGAAGAACTGCCGCATCCCGTCAGCGTAAGTCCCACTGACAAACAAAGAATACAAGCCAATAGGCCTTTTAATAATTTTTTACATAGATCCATTTGTGTCCTCCTTTGTGTCTGTAAAGGTTCATGGGTTCGTTGGAACCGTAATGGGTAGAGTCAGTTGCAATTACTCCGATAGAGTCAGCAACAATTATTCCATAGGTATAAGGTTCATGGTTCGTTGAAACCGTGACGGATAGAGTCAGCAGCAATTACTCCGCAGGTGTCAAGGTTCATGGTTCGGGCTAGAACCTTAGCGGATAGTTTCATATTTCGAAAACGAGCAAATTGAGAAGAGCGTCATATTCGATAGCCCGAGCCCTTGAACCTTTGAACCATGGACCCTCGAACCTTTACTTTATAAGCCTCGCGGCGCTATATGATTTGTGCGCCGCACCTCCATTACGCACTACGCATTTCTCATTACGCATTCTTTATTCAAATAGGCTCTTGCCTTCGGCACATAGCGGGCCACATCGCTGGCGGTAAATCCCACCGGTGTTTCTTGGGCCAGCAGATCCGCCGCCAGACCGTGGAGATAGACGCCTACCGTTGCTGCCTCTTCAGCTTCCAGTCCCTGGCCTGCCAAGGCAGCGATGATGCCTGTCAAGGTATCTCCCATGCCACCAGAGGCCATGCCCGGGTTTCCTGTGGTATTGACCACTGCTTTCCCGAAAGGAAGGGCCACCACCGTAGGCGCTCCTTTCAGTACCAAAGTCACTTGGTGTTTTTGTGCAAAGTCCATGGCCACATCGATGCGATGGGTTTCGATTTCTTTCGGAGATAAGCCTGTCAAAGTGGCAAATTCCCCTACATGGGGCGTCAGGATGAGATTTCCAGGACAGGATGCCAGGTCGATGGGCTCTTTCGCCACAGCGTACAAGGCATCGGCATCCAAGATCAAAGTTTTCTCCCAATGCTCGGCCAGATATTTCACAAATTCCCCGGTTTCCTTCGCTCGTCCCAGTCCGGGCCCTATGGCCAACACATCATAGGCTTGGGCCTTTTCCCAAGCCGCCTCTATCATATCTTCGGTAAAGTGGGGCGCTGTTCCTAAGGAAGAAATCATGAGTTCTGGGATTTTCCCCGCCAATCGTTCAGCTACTTGTTCCACAGAGACCACTGCGATTTTTCCGCCGCCGCTGTAAAGGGCCCCTTGGCCTGCTAGGAGTGCCGCCCCTTCCATGCCTGCGGAACCAGCAAAAATACCAAGGAAGCCATTGCTACCTTTATGGGAAATCTGATTTCTTTTCGGCAGCATATCATAGATACCGATTTCATCGGATAGCTCCACGGGGAAGGAAATCCGCGCCAAATCCGGTATCCCGATGGGATCATAAAGCAAATGCCCGGTATATAGACTGCCGGGGTAGAGCACATGGCCCCGTTTTCTGGACCCCAGGGCTACGGTATAGTCCGCTTCCACCACCGCCCCCGGTGCTTCTCCAGTATCACACAGAAGACCACTGGGCACATTGACGGAAATAATGCCCCCTCTGGCCTCATTGATGAGAGAAATCAGTTTTCCCTTTTCTCCGGTTACCCCTTTTGTCAGTCCTGTCCCGATCAAGGCATCCACCAAGATGTCTGCTTTCTCTATATAAGCCGCTCCTTCTTGGGCGTTAGAAATCGGAATCACAGGGATATGCATTTTCTCTGCCACCTGACGATACCGGCGAGACGCCTCACTCATATGGGCCTCATTTCCCATCAAAAGCACCGTCACCCAGGCCCCTGCTTCTTGGGCATAGCGGGCGATCACAAATCCATCGCCGCCATTATTTCCTGTACCGCAAATGACCGTGACATGCTGCTCCTTCCATGATACATGGTCCTTCATAAGCCGTACCACCGAAGCACCGGCATTCTCCATCAACACCGCTTCCGGAAGACCGAAATCCTCCATGGCCACTTGGTCCAATCGCCGGGCCTCCGCCGTTGTTGCTAGTAACATCCTATCGCCTCCATGACTGTATTTCTTCTCTAAAAGCAGAAAATCACTTATCTGTCCCCCATCTGCTGCCATTTCTCAAAGCACTTACTGCATCACCACAAAAGCAATCGCCATAGTCGACTCATGAGAAATAGAAAGACTCCATTCTTTGATGCCCAAAGCTTCCGCTCGTTCCAGAAACTTTCCCTGCAAATGGAGGATTGGTTCTCCATAGGACCCCCATGTCACATGGGCATCTTGAAAAGAAGCCCCCGAGAACCCAGTTCCCAGTGCCTTACTGGCCGCCTCTCTAGCTGCCCAAAGTCCTGCGTAGGACTCGGCCTTTTTCTTTCCTCGCTTCTCACAATGCTCGATTTCCTCTGCCGTAAATAACTTCTCTGCCTGAGACGGATAGCGTGTAAGCAACTGCTGCCACCGCCCGATTTCCACCAGATCAACTCCTGTATACATGGTATCACCTTCATGACTCTTTATACTGTTCTTATTGTACAAAAATACACAGGGAAAAGCTATGAATTAGTTGTTGGTTGTTGGTTGTTGGTTGTTAGTTGTTAGCTACTGCCTGCCAGCTACTAGCTACTGGCTACTGGCTACAAGTCACTAGCTACCAGAGCGAAAACAAAATACTTGACTTCCTTTTCTCAAAAGTGTATAGTTAGTTCAACTTCATAGAGACGAAGAAGAGAAGAGTACATAAAGGACACTGATAAAGAGAGCTCCGGTTTGGTGAGAAGGAGCACAGCCGATTTTATGGAAGATGGCCTCTGAGTCTGGTCCGCTGAATGGTGAAGCGGCCCGGGAGCTCCCGTTACAGAGATACAGGTATCAAGGCTCATGTGCTGGCGTACCTTATGAGGCATAGGAAGTGATTCCTATGTGAAATTGGGTGGTACCACGAGAAACTCGTCCCTTATGGGGAGGAGCTTTTTTTATTGCCCATCACCCCGTTTTATATTTCATTATCCATATATGAAGGAGGAACTTATTATGAAATTTCAGAAGACACTCGCCCTTTCCCTGGCAGCTCTTTTAGCGGCAGGTACCTTTGCTGGTTGCGGCAATGACAAACAGGAAACCAAAGCCCCGGCAGAAAAGAAAGAAATCACCGTCGGCATCACAGCAGGCTATTCCGAACAGGTCATGGAATTTGTAGCTAAGAAAGCAGAAAAAGAAGGCCTCAAAGTCAACCTGAAGATTTTCGGTGACTATGTAGCGCCAGACTCCGCTCTGGCTGCTGGCGATATCGACCTGAACTCCCACCAGCATGGTCCATTCCTGGATGCATTCAACGAAAAGAACGGCACCCACCTGGTACCGATCGGCAACACCTACCTGGCACCACTCCGTGTCTATTCCAACAAAATCAAAGACATTAAAGATGTAAAAGATGGTGCTAAAGTTTCCATTCCAAACGATCCGTCCAACGGCGGCCGTGCTCTGCTGCTCCTGGACCGCAAAGGCCTCCTGAAACTGAAAGAAGGCACGGATCCAACCAAAGCAACCATCAATGATATTGCTGAAAACCCGAAACACCTGGAAATCATCGAACTGGAAGCTCCGCAGCTCCCACGTTCCCTGGATGATGTAGATATTTCCGTCATCAACGCCGGCTATGCAAAGTCCGCTAACCTGGACACCAAGACCGCCCTGGCCACCGAAGATAACACTTCTCCATATGTAAACATCATCGCTGCTAGAGAACAGGACAAAGACAACCCGACCTACAAGAAATTCGTCAAGATTTTCCAGAGCGAAGACGTAAAGAACTACATCAACGACAACTTCAGCGACGGCCTGGTTCCGGCATTCTAATATAATTAGGAATGAGAAATTATAATTAGGAATTAGGAATGAGGAATGAGGAATGAAGGTGGCGGCGCATCATGATTTGGAAGCGCCGCATATTATAAAAAGGTTATTATTCTACCGATTTCCGCTTTCTAACATACAATTTTTGCCGCTTGCTGCAAGGTTATGAAGGGTTATATAGGGTTATGTGCTTACCGTAAGTATCATAACCCCATATAACCCTTTTTAACCTTGCACTAAGCCGTACTTGTGATATGTTAGAAATAGGACATCTGCAGAATAGTAACCTTTATAAAGCGGCGGCGCTTTATGAATTGTGCGCCGCTACCACCATTCCTCATTTCTCATTCCTAATTTCTCATTGCTTTTTTCTGCAATCCATGTTATCATACGTTCAACATCAAATAAGAAATGCAACGACGAGAAATAGTAATTTCCTTAGGGAGCCTAGAGAGTCACTGGATGGTGGAAAGTGATGGAACAAGGGAAACGAACTCATCTCTGAGCAGCTCGCTGAACCAAGTAGGTAGAGCCGGGACCTGGCCGTTACTAGACAGGGGGATATGAACGTATCTGATGAGTGTCTATCTTAGAAATAAGGTAGAAATAAGAGTGGTAACACGCAGGCCAAGCCTTTCGTCTCTTGACGGAAGGCTTTTTATTTTTAGTTAGGAGTGAGGAATGAGGAGTGGTAGAAGGGGCGCACAATTCATAAAGCGCCCCAATGCCCCTCTTTTATATGAAGTAGGCAGTAAACCGTTAGCAGTATCTGTACACCACTTACTGCTATCGCTTTATTAAAATCGGCGAGCATATAGAAAAGATCATGACATCAAAAGTCGCAAGCCCTATAAGAGCAATTCGACGCGCTCGCCGGCCACCACTCCTCACTCCTAACTCCTCACTCCTAACTAAAAATAACCTGCGAAATCAGCACAATCATATCCCTAAAGCGCACCGTCAATCGGTGAATCAGAGTGGTACCGCGGAAAAGCCTCTTTCGTCTCTAAAAAGATGAAAGAGGCTTTTGTTGTTTTCCTTTATGGTTAAAAGCAACTATCATGCTACCTGTTTTTAAATAGTTAGGAGTGAGGAGTTAGGAGTGAGGAGTGAAGGCGGCGAGCACACCGAATTACTCTTATACAGCTTGATTCAACTGAACCCAAGTTCTTTTCTATAAGCTCGCCGATTTTGACAAACAGTTAGCAGAAAGCAGTATACAAATACTGCCAACTGCCTACTGCTAACAGCCTACATTATAAAAAGGGGTATTGGGGCGCTTCCAAATTTTGTGCGCCCCTTCCACCATAATGCTGTTAAGTTAAGGATTTGCGTTAGCAGATATGATTCCGCTAGTGGTGATAGGTTGCTCAAGTTGCTAAGGTTTCTCAGGTTGCTCAGGTTCTCCGAATGTGTCGATAGACGCTAGCGTCATTAGCTCATTCGAGAAACGTGAGAAACCTAAGGAGCCTGAGAAACCTAAGTAACCTTTGCATCAGCAGAAATCATCGCATATTTCGCTTAACTTAACGGCATTGCCTTCCACCACTCCTCACTCCTAACTTTCTCCTCTATGTTAGCCCCTCGAAAGGATGTAAAAATTATGATGATTCCACAGAAGTACAGAAAAGGATATTTTATGCCCCCTGCTTGTGACATGAGCTGGATGATGAAGGATGCCGTGGACCATGCGCCCACTTGGTGCAGTGTGGACCTCCGCGATGGCAACCAGGCCCTGGTGATTCCTATGAGCCTGTCGGAAAAGCTGGAATTTTATCAGAAGCTGATTCAGATCGGATTCAAGGAAATTGAAATCGGATTTCCTGCCGCTTCCGAAACTGAATACGAATTTCTCCGCACCTTAGTAGAAAAGGATATGATTCCCGACGATGTGACCGTACAGGTACTGACCCAGGCCAGAGAACACATCATCCGCCGGACCTTTGAAGCCTTAGACGGAGTGAAAAACGCCATTGTCCACGTATACAATTCCACCTCTGTGGCCCAGCGAGAACAGGTCTTCCACAAATCCAAAGACGAAATCAAACAAATCGCCATCGAAGGGGCCCAGATGCTGAAAGAACTGACCGAACAGGCGGGAAGAAATTACCGTTTCGAATACTCCCCAGAAAGTTTCACCGGCACCGAAGTGGATTACGCCTTAGACGTATGCAACGCCGTGCTGGACGTCTGGAAACCGACAAAAGACCGGAAAGCCATCATCAATCTCCCCTCTACGGTACAAATGTCCATGCCTCACGTATATGGCATGCAGATTGCCTACATGAACCAGAACCTCAACTACCGCGATGCCATCCAGCTCTCCCTGCACCCCCACAACGACCGAGGCTGCGGCGTAGCTGATGCAGAAATGGGCATGCTGGCCGGCGCTGACCGCGTAGAAGGCACCCTCTTTGGCAACGGCGAACGAACCGGTAACGTGGACATCGTCACCGTAGCTATGAACATGTACACCCACGGCATCGATCCCCATCTGGACTTCTCCCACATGAGCGAACTGGTGGACATGTATGAACGACTGACCCGCATGAAAGTAGGCGACCGGCAACCTTACTCTGGCAAACTGGTCTTTGCGGCCTTCTCCGGCTCCCACCAGGACGCCATCGCCAAAGGCATGAAGCACCACGACGAAGGCATGTACGATTATTGGAACGTCCCCTACCTGCCACTGGATCCAGAAGACATCGGCCGTCACTATGAAGCCGACGTGATCCGTATCAATAGCCAGTCCGGCAAAGGCGGCGTAGCTTATGTCCTGGAAAACGCCTACGGCATCCGCCTGCCCCAGGCCATGCGCGAAGAATTCGGCTATTTCATCAAAGACGTATCCGATAAAAACCACAAAGAACTGGAACCACAGGAAATTCACGACCTCTTCTACGACGCCTACGTCAACCAGGAAACACCGCTGCAGCTGGTGGACTTCCACTTCCGAAGAGAAAACGACATTTGGAAAGGCTGCGTCACTCTGAACGCCAATGGGAAAGAAAAGAAAATCGCCGCCCAAGGCAAAGGCCAACTGGACGCCATCAGCCGCGCCCTGTGTGACACCTACGGCATTACCGTCACCCACCTGATTTACGAAGAACACGACCTGGACCGCGACCCAGCCTCCCGCGGCATCGCCTACTTCGGCCTCACCGATGACAAAGGCAAAACCACCTGGGGCGTCGGCGTAGACCGCGACACCATCACCGCCTCGGTAAAAGCCTTCCTCTCTGCCGTCAACCGGATGGATGGGATGGCACAGAAGGTAGCTGGTGACTAGTGACTAGGGATTAGGGATCATTCGGCTTACATCATTTCTCCTACTACCGGATAGCTATAAGGTTATTATTCTACTGAATTCCTTCCTCGAACAAATATAATTTACCGCTAACATCAAGGTTATAAAGGGGTATAAAAGGTTATGCAGTTACTCAAATTTGCTGCTAGCGTCTCGGCTCCCCTGTCGGGGCAATGCTGTTAAGTTAAGGATTTGCGTCGGTAAGTATGATTCCGCTAGTGAGGACAGGTTGCTCAAGTTTCTCAGGATTCTCAGGTTCTCCGAATGTGCCGATAGACGCTATCCTCTTTAGCTCATTCGAGAAACGTGAGAAACCTCAGTATCCTGAGAAACCTGAGTAGCCTATCACTTTTAGCGAAATCATGCTTAGCGGTTCATAAGGTTCTAAGGGTTCTAAGGGTTACTCGAATGTGCCACTTACCGGAATCGTCATTTCGACCAATCGTATTTGTGCTTGCTGGCATAAGAAAATTATCCCCTATCACATTTCGCTCCTATTCTGAAAGCAATGGCACCATATTTTCACATTTTGTCACCATCTCTTTAAAAGTCTTCATACATCAAAAACCACACCTATAACCGGTGTGGTTTTTTGAAATCATTTACGTGCTACTGCAACATTATTCGACGAGCAGAAATCCAGGAGTACATTTTCTTCCTTGTTATCATGCTGGTATAAAATCACAATCTTGCCTTTTTTCCAAATGTAATTTTGCATTCTTCCAGGATCATTGTCTTGAAGAAGCGGAGTACCAAATTCTTCTACCAGATTCATAGCAATATTTCGCTTATCGCCTTCTACAAAAATACTGATGCCTACCAGTTTATTTTCCTTAAACATAAATGTGATATACCCTGAATTTTTAAATCCAAGGAACCCTTTCATGTCCACATCACGAGCAGCCCATCGATTTCCCCATTCATTTTCCAATGTATATTGTTTCTGTATAGCTTCAAATGGTTCCCCATAATAAAAATCCATGAATCCAAATTTTTGGGTTTCTTTTGACACAGCCGAATCGTGGTAACCAGTATCCATTTCAGATAATTTGACAGTTTGTAAAGCTGCAGAAGACGTAGCCATCCCCATAGGAATCATAACAGCCAGTAATGCCAGAGCAAGTCCTTTTTTCATACCCTATCACCTTTTCCTTCCTGTTTCATTTTAAATCCCTATAATGAATCACGCACAAAAAAAGATGGGGAATATCATTTCTCCATCCTTTTTTGTACCTCTTATTTCAAAACAAAAGTTTCCGGTGTCAATTTCTTTGCAAAATACGTATCGCAGCATTTGTTAAATGCTCTTTCGGAACTAGAAGATCCTGCTGCATTTTCTTTCACAGACTGCTGGTTGAAATATACATACCGATCTTCGTCTGCAGAATACACAATGGTAGTAAACAAGGTAGTAGCTTCGTATTTAGCTCCTACAATAGAGAACCACGCTACTTTAGCTTTTTCATCAGTGATTCTTGCATTGGTGAAAACAACATACTGTACATTCAGCTGTTGAGCTAAAGCCTGCATATCCGCCTTTTTCGGCAAAAAACCAACACTGGTCTTATTGTCATCGGGCACAATGCCATTTTCGATCATGTACTGCTGCATTACCATTTGAGCTTCAACAGAATCAGCAAATTTAAAATGATAATTTTTCAATGCTCCCTGCAATCCATCATTCAGTTTCTGCTCTGTAGCAGAAACATCACTGACAGCATTAGGATTGACCCATACCAGAGTCACTGCCGATTCCCCCGCTGCATAAGACGTGACTGACGTACAAAGTGCTAACAGCAGCATGGTAAAAAACATCCATATTTTCTTCATAATTTGTCCCCCTCTTCTGAACAAATACTAAAAAAGATGCTACCTGTAATATATCACATCCGCAAATGAAATTGTACCCAATACAAAACATTATGACAAAATACTATTATATCTGCCCAATCGCAACCAATTTATTCATCAAAAAGGCGGTGCTTTATGAATTGTGCGCCGCCACCATCACTTCTCACTTCTAACTCCTCACTTCTCACTGCCTTCTCACGCTGTCAAAAATATTTCCAATCCAATCCCGATAAGAATACATCCCCCCAGAATGGTCGCTTTATCTGCCAGCTTCATGCCAAATTTCTTCCCCAGAATCAGCCCAGCAATACAAATCCCAAAAGTGACCACACCGATGATGACACTGCACAAGAAGGCTTTATTGAAATCGTATTCCGCAATAGTAAATCCCACCGAAAGAGCATCCATAGACGTCGCCAGCCCTTGCAAGAAAAGAAACTTGAAGCCCACTTCCGCCTTTACATCCTCATCCTCTCCAGACAAGCCTTCACGAATCATGCACCCACCAATAGCGCAAAGCAGTACCAAAGCCGCCCAGGGGACAAAAGGCAAAAGGAACTGGAAAATATCTACAATCCAGTTGACACAAAACCAACCAGTCATAGGCATGAACCACTGAAAGAACCCAAAGGTCCCTGCAATGAGACACATTTGCTCAGCACGAATGAAATGATTCTTCAGACCATTGGCCAAAGACACAGAAAACGCATCCATGGCCAGCCCCACCCCTAATAATATGCTGTTGAAAAGAAATAGAAAACCCAAAATCCCCACTCCCTTTAGAAAATGAGTTAGCAGATCGCATTCTTTTAAGGTGACTAGTAGCCAATCCCTAGGGCCTAGCTACTAGTCACCAGTCTACCAGTCACCTTTTCAAAACACAAAAAAAGAGACCCCCGTGCACAGTAAAACTATGCACGTGAGTCTCGCTATTTCATGGTAAGCCAGGTTTGGAATGTACGGTCCCAAAACCAGTATGTTGACTGTCCCGCCACGCGGCTGCTACTCCCTCACTTGATGGACCTATCATACCACGCTCGAAGGATAGTGTCAAAAACATTTCAAGTAACAAGAAATTACCTAGTCCCCACGCTACCCATCACGAAAAAACGCACAAAAAGCACACCCTCTTGTAAAAGAAGATGTGCTTTCTCTTTGCGTATGAATTTCCCTTTCGGGTAATTCTACTTTCCATGGAAAGTAGAAGTGGTAAACGAACAAGAAAACATCAATCATTACCATGGTAATGGGATTTTGAAAAGGTTATTATTCTGCTGAATTGGTC
>SAMEA104315425__coassemble_776_pt1 | contig 22304 bp, 21 predicted proteins | sample SAMEA104315425__metabat2_low_PE_033 | metagenome-assembled genome bin SAMEA104315425 (sample SAMEA104315425) | gut metagenome | biome: Monkey gut; feature: monkey-associated habitat; material: faeces | place: China | collected 2013
GGGATCTGTGGTGGTGACGTGGTTTGAGAAATATGGAAGTGAAGCGTGTATGTGGAAGGTTCTGTAGCGATGGCATGGCTAGAGGAATATAGAGGTGAAGTGTGTATGCAAAGGTTCTGTAGCGATAACACGGTTAGTGAAACATGGTGATGTACTGGATATCAAAAGGTTCTCGTGCGGAGGAAATCGTTAGATTTCTAATCGCACGAGAACCCTGAGAACCCTTTTGTCTGTTTTCCTCTGCAATCGCTATTTACAAAAGAAATTCATTTTTTCCCTCTGCTAGATGGTGGTAACCGTGTTATAATAATATGGTCTATCACATGAAGTTATGAAAATACCGATAAACACTGAAAATATTAAACCTACAAAAATACTAAAAATGCAAAATACCCCACAAAATACCCCAAAAAATTTCTAAAAATACCAAATACCCCATTAGGGATTACCAGGAAGGCGGGAAGCGTGAAAGCGTGCCCCGCCTTTTTTCGTACTGGAGCCCGTGCGGCATTTTCCGGCGGGACTTCCTAGCAACTGAATAACAGGCACGAGAAAAGACCCCTAGAGCGTTGATATCGTTCTAGGGGCCTTTTCTTTTCCGTGCCTTGTTTATGGCCATCGGGTTTATGGGTCGATATGATTATACCATTTACCAGGGAACCGGGGCAAGCGGCCGCCAGGATAGCCACAATTATTCTGCGACTATTTAAAATGTAAAATCTATAGTGCCCCCGTTGGAATCGCTATATAGTCATCGGCGTTATCGAGTCCTATATAGGGAATATCGCACATTGTAGATAGTATTTTTCTATCTTCTTGAGTTTCCTTGCCAAAGTGGGCTCCGTAATATTGATAATTGCAAACCCTATGAAATAGATCGTCAAAGGCCATTTTCTTATTTGTGGGGGATATCGATGTTTTATATATGTCGTACCAATCACGAATAAACCACGCAAATTTATAATAATCAATGTTCATATAGCATATTACATCGTAACATTCATTTATTTTTGTGTATACCTTCGGTGTGATTTCTATATTTATCTTATACGGCTTATAGAAGTATAGATTTTCCTTAGGTAACTCGGCCATGGGTTCAGCTTTTATATTGATTCGTGAAACTTCAGAAAGAGCCGTGAGAGCATTATAGGCGGCTTGCACTGTATCCACCTTTTCCCTGTTGTAATTATCACCGTACACAAGCCAATCAATAGAAACGCTGAACTTGCTAGAGATTTTCATAAGAACATCAACTCCAGGAAATCGGCTTTTCCATTTGTTAACGGTTGATTTATCAAAGCCTAAATCTTCGCCTATTTCCTTTTGTGTTTCTATTGTCGTGTGGTTTTTATACAAATTTATGATTCTATCATAGACATCTTGCGGTGTACTTTTCTTCGGTTGACCTATAGAATTTCCCATGGTTACCGCCTTTCTTTGAATACTAATTAGGGGTTAGGTCAACTTTTCGCCTTTTTTGTTGACGAATAGTCAATGGAAGTTGACCAATGTTTCAGTTTATGATGATTATAGCCAATGAGAACCAACAAGAGCAAGTGATATAACTCTTTGGGGGTGCCGTGGTTCGTACGAATTTAGCTAGCTAACCTGTAATAACCTAAAATTTTTTTGATAGTGGAGGTATAAAACCATGAGAGACTACTATGGCGGCAAAAGATTGATGAATTTAGACGAATTTATGCATTACACCAGTATGAACCGTGTAAGGGGTAAAGAATGGGCAAAAGAGATCGGAGCCATGAAGCACATTGGACGCCGTGTATTCTTCGATCGGGTAATTATTGACCGTGTACTTGATGAAATGACCACAAAGGAAGCGTAAAGGCGGTGTGGCTATGATTGAGGAATATTTAAAAGAACATGGAGCCGTAGGAGAAGGAAAAGCCATCAGCACGGACGAATTAAGAAGAGTATTTCATCTTTCTAAACGTTCCCTTGTAGACACTGTGACTACAGAAAGAGCCGCCGGAGCTTTGATTTGTTCCACCAATTCCAATAAAGGCGGTTACTATATGCCGTCTTGCGTGGAAGAAGTCAGAAAGCAACGGGACAGACTAGAGAGAGGTATCAAAATAAGGGCGGTTGTGTTGCGGCCATTCCGGCGGTACATGAGAGAATACGAACGGGAGAAAATGGAATGAGTGAAAATTATTTGATTCAAGAATTAGAAAAATATCCCAACTGGGTAGTATGGCAAAAGCAAGCCACGAGCGGCGGCCGCTTTACGAAATTACCATACATTGCAAATACTGGGAGTGATTCCCCTATTCATGCTAAAAGCAATGACCAAAGCACATGGAGAAGTTACTGGGAAGCCGTCCAGGCTTGCAAAAGCGGAAAATATAACGGCGTTGGGTTCGTACTTGATGAACGTCAATCATATATTGCTATTGACCTTGATCACTGCGTTGACCGTGAAACAGGTGAGCTAAAGGAACCCGCCGCCGATATTGTGACCTTGATTCGCCAGGCGGGCGGGACTTATATAGAATTTTCGCCATCCGGGGAAGGCTTGCATATATGGGGGAAGGCGGTACTTCCTAGCCCTAAAGAAAAGGGATTGAGAAGCGGCGGTATAGAAATGTACCGCCAGGGGCGTTATTTAACCGTAACAGGGAAGCCGCTAGACAATGCCCCTATAGCAGATATTCAAGGCGTAGTGAATGAAATCATTGGAAAGTATGACCTATTGAAGGAAAAGACGGCCCCAACTGCTACACCGTCAACCAGTGAGAAGATAGTCACAAATGAAAAAAGCCCCGCCGGATCGGTGGCGTTCGATGATACTTTTCTCATTGAAAAGGCACGGAAAAGCAAGAACGGGGGAAAGTTTATAGCCCTCTTTGATCGTGGAGACATTAGCGAGTATGGAGAGGATAGAAGCAGAGCCGACGCCGCACTATTATCTATGCTTGCTTACTGGACAAACGGGAACGCCGCACAAATGGAGCGTATTTTCATGGGTTCCGCATTGACGGCGAGCCTATCCAGGAAGAAACACCACGATAACGGCTATTTACGGAAATACTCTATTCCGGCGGCTTTGAAGTTATGGGAAGCAGAAGGGCGAAAGCATTATGAACCTAAAAACATTATCACGCTTTCTACGTTTGACGAGGTACCCGTGGATGATGTAAGCGATGAGAACCAGGAAGCAGAAGCCCAAAGCACTACGGGAGAAATTGAGGTGGTACTCAATCCGGAATTGTTGACCGATTATAGTCTAGCGATGTTGACCGTGAAGAAGTACGGCGATCGGTTGAAGTACTGCGTAGACCTAAAAACATGGGTTATGTACAACGGGAAATACTGGCAAGCTATCGACAGGGAACAAGCCTATAGGCATGTTGTGAGTGTGGTAGAAGCCATCAAGCGAGAAATCACACAAGCCTTGAACCAGGTGAAGGACGACGGAGAACGGGCCAAAGCCTTAACTTCCCTTTTCCGGAAAGCCATAGACCGCCGGAATAATAGACATTTGCGGGACGTTGTAACCGTCATGCAAGGTATGAATACATGTCACGCTATCGACTTTGACCGGGATCCCTACGCTTTGAATTGTGATAATGGGCATCTTGATTTGAGAACGGGCAAATTATCCCCTCATTCACCTAATCAAATGTGTATGAAATGCACCGGGGTAGCTTATACGGGCCCTTCTCACTCTAGCCTATGGCGGGATACCGTGGCGGCCATTCTTCCCAACGAAAAGACAAGGCACTATATGCATAAGGTTTTAGGCTATGCCATTTGTGGCGATGTATCGAAACACGAGAGTTATTTTCTCAAGGGAAACGGCGGGAACGGGAAAAGCCTAATCATGGAAACCGTGGCGGCCGCAATGGGGAGTTATTCTGTAGTAATTCCCATTGAAACATTACTCTCTAATGGTTTTGATGAATCGGGGGATACTGCGACGCCTGTTATTGCGTCCCTTAGAGGAAAGCGGCTAACCATTTGTGGAGAAAGTGAACTAGGTAGAACACTAAATACTGCCACATTCAAGAAGTTAACCGGGGGCGATACCTTAACCGCTAGAGGATTGTATCAAGGGTTGATTTCCTTTAGACCATCCCACCATCTTTTCTTTACTTCTAATTACGACATTTCACTAAAAGACGCCACCGACGGCGGACTAAAACGCCGTTTGAAGGTTGTTGTTTTCCCGGTTACTTTTTCAGAAGAAGCCGGGAACCTTGATACAGGACTTTATACAAAACTGCGAGAGGAAAAGTCACAAGAGGAAGTATTGGCGTGGCTTGTCGATGGGTTCAAAGCCTACCAGGTGGAAGGATTGAAAGAACCGCCACAAGTCAAAGCAGATACGCAAGGATACTATGACGAGAACGACACAATAGGCGATTTCATCCGTGAATGTTGCGAACTGGGGCCCGACAAGAAAATAAAACGGACTGAACTATATCAAGATTTCAAACAGTGGTTTATAAATAATTGCGGCCGCTATCCTATCGGAAAAAAGTCATTCCTTCAAATTATTCGTAGGCGTTCAGATGTAAGAGATCAAAGAATCGGCGGTTATGATTATTTTGTTGGAATTGATAGTAAAAATACACCTATTTTCTAGAAATGGGGAAAAAAAGGAAGAATTATACTAGTTTTTATATAACTTTCCTATGTATTACTTTCTATAGGAAAGTTATATAAAAAGTTCGTTTTTCTTCCTTTTTTTCCCTATTAGAATCCTACAGGGCAAGAATGAGAACGTTTCTCTATAATTTTTCTAAAAAATCATGGAAATTTCACTCAATTTTTACCCTTTTCTTCTATCAGTGTCTGAAGTGCCTATTTATATACTATTTCCTATAACTTTTCTATATACTGATTTTTCTTCCTATAGAAAAGTTATGGAAAAACAGAATAAAATAAGCACTTTAGACACTGCCCATTATTTTTTCTTGTGACTATTGAAAGGGTGAAATCAATGACTGGAAAAGAACTGCTGAAAACCATCAAGCGGGAACGGCTAAAAATAGAACGGATAAAAAAGGAACACCAGGAAGAAGAAAAATATTTCCAGGTGCTGAGGGGCCTAGATTATGACCATGCCCCCGTTTCCGGCGGCCGTGTCTCTACTCTTGACGATGTATTAGAACGCCAGGAAGCAGAACGGGCGAAATATGCACGCCGCCTAGCTTGTGTCTATGATTCCTATTTGGGCCATTTAAATGACGCATGGGCGGTAGCGTTAGAAATGACTGTTCATGGAAATTCGGATGCTACTATTGGCATGCGATTTTTCAGAGAGGGTGAAACGTTTAAGCAAGCGGCAAGCCGTACGGGGTACAGTTTAAGCGGTATGAAAATGTTGGTCTATCGTTTTATGGATCAGTTTGAAGTGGCGTATCAATCCCATTGTGATAGTGATGGCGTATTTCATGCCCCAAAATCGCTATAGGGGGTTGTGCAAGTTGTTTGACGATAAATTACTCTAGATGGGGTATGCAACGCATTAGAAACGAAAATAGACCACTCTGAAGCGATTTTACGGAATAACAGGCAAAGGAAAAGCCCGGAACACTGGCAAAGTGTACCGGGCAAGGACGGCCGCTAGTTTTAGGAATACGAGCGGTTACACATAGTATAGCAGAATGAAAGGAATTAGAGAAATGGAAAATTTAGATCGTGCGATATTGGCGGCCGTATCGGCTATACAAGAAACGGCAAACCGTGCCAGGGGAAAGGATCCCATTTATAGGGCACGCTTTTCAAGTATCCCGCCGGAGTGCCGCCGTGAAATAGAAGAAGCCTATACTTGCGGCTTTATTTGGTGCTTACTGCTACAGACAGAAGCGGCTAGTTAGCAATAATTCTTGTGACCATCTACCAGGGCCTGGAGTGCGGGTAGGTTCTTTTGTGGGTGCTATTCGCTGCGGTCCTTGCGACCCCAAAACCGGACTAGATACAAAATTTTTATGGTGCTTGCTTTACAAAATGAGACTTTTGAACAGAAAGCATAGATAAGATCATTAAACAACTTTTTCTCATGCAAAATATGCAAGTAAACTGGAACTATGTACTAGGTGTGACTTTCTAGAGTATTCAGATCGGAGCGTTAAGAATGAAGCTATCGAGGAGTCCCGCCGGAAAGCAGGCAATAAAAAAGGCCCTATCAAGTGCGTTGTGCGTCTGATAGAGCGGAAAGCATGCCATGAGTGCGAGAAGGTGCGTGGCATATCGTCCGGCGGTGCTAGTATGTGGAGCCATCACCAGGGGAAGAAACCACTAGAAGCCAGTACCAGGAAACAGCAAGAGGAAGCCACGGGGAAGCATGAACTGGGTTTGACTTCCTAGAGCGTTCAGATCGGAGCGTCAAGAAGGAAGCCATCGAGGAACGCCGCCGGAAAGCAGGCGGGGCAAGGCCGGAAATTGACACAATAAAAGCGGCCTACAGTGCGAGCCGTAAACCGCTATTATTTTAGTTCTATCTTTTTCCCGTCCTTTTCAGCATATACCGTATAGCCTAAAGCATTCAAAATTTCTTGTACTTCTAAAAATTTGAGTGTACCCGCCTTTAGTTTACGGTTGAAATTCGTTTGATTAATTCCGATCTTTTTTGCCATCGCCGTTTCTGACATGTTCCCATTCTCTAGCAGTAGAGTTTTTACTAACATGTAAAGTCCTTTTTCATTCATTGTATCACCTCTATTTCACGGGCTAGATATATCTATATTGATTCTATCAAACTTGTATAGTTTATGCTAGCACTAAAATACACTTGACATAATGATAAAGCACTTGTATTATAGTGTTAAGTCTTAAATGCACTTAACAAGTGCGAAGTAAAAAGTAAAGAAAGGTGATATTTTGACACAAGAGGAAAGGCTAGATCAAGCCGTAAATGATTTTCTTGAAGTCATGGGGGCCAATGGGAAACCAGGTGCAAAGGCATACAAAGAAAAGCGGGTACTTGATGACCATCGCACATTGATCATGATGGAATACTTGCGAGCCATGAAAGAATGTGCCCATGTGGATGTGCTATTTACTACGATTCAAGCCGCCTACAGATTAGGAGCGGCAGAAGCTCGCCAGGGTTAGAAGTTTAAATATGGAGGTTGTCGTCGTGGTTGAATCTGACAGAGTGAAGAACGCTAGAAATAGGTATTTGCGGTTAATAGGAACCGGAAAGCGATGCCTTGAATATAAAGTACGTGAAGAACTCGATACCCCTAGAACGGCCATATTAATGGAATACGCTAGAGCAATGCGGGAAGATAATAATGCGGATGTTCTTTTTAGTGTGATTCAAGCCGCATATAAATTGGGGGCATCCGATTATAAAAGGCACGCTGAGATAATGAAGAAGTTCAGCACGAAATAATGGCCGTTTAGGCTAGTATAATTTCACAATAATAGCCGTGAACGTCTCAAAAGCTAAATGAACACGTTCACGGCCTATTTATTTGTGACTATCAAGGAAAGGGCGGTTTATATGGCTACAGGTTTTAGAAAAAGGAAGTCCGGCGGGTATGAGTACCGTTTCACGTATAAGGGCGTACGGTATTCCGTGGGCGGTGCCACCATGAACGAATGCAAGGCCAAAGCCAAAGAGAAACAAGATTTGCTAGACGTGGGTATTTATCAAACCAATGATAAAATCACACTGAATAAGTACTTCGATGAATGGATTAAGCAAAAAGAAATGGCCGTGAAGGCGTCCACGGTTTTTACTTATAGGACTGTTTATAGAAACAACATTGCACCGACACTGGGAAAGCACAAAATAAAGACCTTAGAACGGCGGCAAATTGTTTCTATGCTGAACCAGGTAGCCAAAGAAAAGGGAACCGGGGCGGCAAACTATGCCAGGCGTGTTATTGTGTCGATTCTAAGTGCCGCTATTCATGATGATATTATCGTGCGTAATGTAGCGGCCGGGATCCCATCGTTTAAGGCTACCAGGAAACCCGCCAGGGAAACAATACACCGTGAACTAACAGACCAGGAACTAAAAACATTTTTCAAGGCGGTACAATATTCAAGGCATTACAACGCATTTCGCTTTATGCTATATACTGGCGTCCGTGTGGGGGAGTGTTGCGGCCTTCAGTGGCGAGACGTTGACCGGAAAAACGGCATAATCCATATTAGAAAGACAGTCACAAGAAATAGTGAAGGAAAATGGATACTAGGAGAGACGCCAAAAACTAGGACATCCAAAAGGGATATTCCAATAAATAAGGCCGTCCAGGAAGTAATAGAAGAACAATGGAACCTATATCGTGATACCCATGATGTATTGGCCATGAATGATCTAGTTTTTCCAGGCGAACGGGGGCAAATAGTCACAAGTAATATTTTCAATAACTTAATTGTTGAAGCATTGGCAAAAAAAGGAGTTGCTAAAATCGCCCCGTTTTCCGTTCATGCATTTCGTGACACCTTCGCAAGCCGTGCCATCCGTGCGGGCGTGGCCCCTAACACTTTAAAGGAAATAATGGGCCATGCGTCTTTGTCTATGACTATGGACTTGTACGCACACGTTAACCAACAGGACAAAATAGAAAGCATGGAGAAATTACAAGCTATTGATTTGTGACTATATCCAGGGGGAAGGGCCGCCGGAAATGGGGCCCTTTTTTCGTTGTGGGGTACCCCACAAAATACCCCACAAAATACCCCGTATAAGAACCGGGATAGATTTCTAGTTATTGGCGTGCGTTTTTCACTCAATGGCTAGAAAGTGCGATAATAACGAGAAAAATTAGATGTATTTTGATAGCCATTGAAAGCCATTATGGTATTATTGGCGAAAGCGTGGTAAAATAATATGGTCTATCTATATATGATAGAATTACACGGATTATGAAATTGAGTGACTGGAAAGCTGGCAACGGATGACTAGGAAAGGTACGATATTCTAGTAACCAGTCAGGAGTCACTAGTCACAAATATAGTGAGGAAAAATATGAAAGCTTTTGCAGCCTTATCGAATCGGCTAGGGATCGACATGGGGTCTTCGCAGGTTCGAATGTATCAGAAGGATAAAATTATCTTGGCGGAAGCCAGTACGGTGGCGGTGGATAATATTGATGGTCACGTGCTGGGGTTCGGCACGGAAGCGTTGATTCATTACCACAAGGCACCGGCCAATAATGGGTTGGAATGGCCTGTACAGAATGGGGTCATTGCCAATTATGAAATGACCAAGTCAATGCTTCGCTTTTTTATCAAGAAATCGCTTCATCGTTCTGTCAGTCGTCCTACGGTGATGATTGCGATTCCAGGAGAAATCAGTTCTGTTACCCGTCATGCTTTGGTGGATGCGCTGATTCACGCAGGATCTCAACACGTCTACTTGATTCCGGCGCCGGCAGCCGCTGCCATTGGGGCAGGATTAGAACTGGATGGCCCGAAGGTGGTTCTTTCTCTAGTGATTGGTCGTGATGTGACCGATGCAGGACTCTATAGCTGCGGCGGTATTGTGGCCCAGGAGGAAATGTCCTTTGGGGGACATCACATTGATTTGGGAATTTGTCAATATTTGCAAGACAAGTATCAAATCATGATTGGTCTGGACCAGGCGGAAAAACTGAAGAGTGAAATGATTTCTCTCTCTCGGAATGGTGGAAATACATTTACTGTACGGGGCCGTCGTATCCGCGATGGAGTGGAAGTGGTGATTGAGCTGTCTACGGAAGAAATGAGTCCGGTGATGCAGCACATTGTGCAGCCGGTCTTACAGCTTATCAAGCGGCTTCTTAGAAATGCCACACCGGACATGGCCGACGACCTGCTGAAACAGGGGATGCTTGTTTCTGGAGGCAGTGCTTTGCTGGATGGATTGAAAGAATGGCTTTCTTCGGAATTGGGCATTCCGGTGACCGTACCGGACGCACCGGCAGATGTGGTGGCTTTGGGCTGCTATGAAGCATTTGAAAAGTATAAGTCTTTGCCATTTTTGATTGAAAATGGTGAGAAATATTATGGAGGAGCTTAATCATGCTATTTTTCGGAAAGAAAAAAATGATTACCGCTGTCCTGTTATTGCTGTTCATGGGCGTGTGTGGCTGGTTTTGGCGGCATAGAGAATACATTCCTTTTGTTTCCCAACCATTATCTGTAGGCGCCGCTCCTTTTTCTTATGGCGTGAGCCGGGCTGCATGGCTTGGTGAAAATGGTTTGGGTATTTTTCATCAAGTATGGGACAATTGGAATGAATTGGATGAGCTGAAGAAAGAAAATGAAGGACTCAAGGCTGAACAGGCCCATTACAGTGAAATTCTGGCAGAAAATATCCGCCTGAAAAATTTACTGTCTTTCAAGCAGGGTTATACCCAGTACCGTTTGACTGGCGCCTCTGTCATTTCCAGAGACTATGGCGGTTGGACCCATACTATGGTGATTGACCGTGGGGAAGATAGTGGGCTCCAGAAATACATGCCTGTCATTGTGCCTTCTGGCTTGGTGGGATTTGTCAGTGAAGTGTATCAGAATTCCGCTAGAGTGCAGCTCCTTTTGGATCCCCGTACTTCTGTAGGCGGCATTGTACAGCGCCCCACATCTCGGGTGGTTTCTATGGTATCTGGGAATAGTGGTAATCCGGGACAGTTGGCCTTCACCAATTTGCCGAAAGAAGCGGATGTGATTAAAGGGGATACCATCGTGACTTCTGGTTATGGTGGTGTGTATCCGAAAGGACTGGTTATCGGTACCGTAGACAAAGTGGATGTAGATGCCATCGGAGGTACCCAGGTAGCCAACATCACACCGGCCGCTGATTTCTCTCATATGGAAGAAGTTTTTGTGATTATTGACCATATCCAGAAGACTGCACCGGAAAGCATTCTGGTGAAACCGCCGAAGAAGGAACCGCCAATGAATCCAAATAAACACCAGGCAGGTGAGAAAGAATGAGTACCTTAAGTCTGGTGGTACTCAGCGTGGTGGTGTTCTTTCTCCAATCGTCCTTCTTGCCATTCTTATTTGATGGCATTACCCAGCCTGATTTGTGGCTGGTGGTGATTGCACTTTCCACACTGGTATTTGAAAAAAGAACCTGTCTCATTCTTGCCATGGTAGGAGGACTTTTACAGGATATTGTGATTAGCAATTTCTTTGGACTGCATCTCCTGCCCTACCTGGCGATTACCCTTCTTTTTCTGGAACTGGGGCGGGAACGGTATAACTGCCATTGGTATATTTCCCTTTTGGCGGTACTGATTGCTTCGGCCATCTATGTGGTACTGTCCAGTCTGATTATGTGGTGGGCTGGCAGCCATTATCCGCCAATTTCCTATTTCCTGTATCTGGGACTGCCCTTCATTGTCATGAATGGGGTAGGCTCTTTATTTCTCCATCGCATCATTTGGGGAATGAAACGGGAAGGTGAACCGCAGTGGTAAATAAAGATGTGCCTTCGATTTTGACAAGGCTATTAAAAAATAAAGAAGAATCCCGCTATGCCCGGATGATTTCTGCTGCCATTGTGCTGCTTCTGATTCTGGGGGCCCGCTTGTTTTACATGCAGGTCATAGAGGGAAGTTATTATAAAGAAGAGGCCGATGGCAACCGCATCCGCCATCTTCCTATGCAGGCCACCCGTGGGGTCATGTATGATAGAAATGGGATCATCATGGCAGGCTCTCGGTCGGCCTATAGTGTCATCATGCCAGTGGATCGAAAAGGAAATACCCTGTCTGATGAAGCACTGAATCGGTTGTCTGCTCTACTCAAAGTGCCTACAGCGGATATCAAAAAGAAAATTGAAGATAACAAATTGGCTTTTGGTGCCATTTATCTGGCCAATGATGTAGGCATCGATGTGGCAACACAAATTGAAGAGAAGAAAGACGAATTTCCTGGCATTGAAATTGAAGTAAATCCGCTTCGTGTGTATCCGTACAGCAATGCGGGGGCCCAGGTTTTGGGGTATGTCGGAGAAGCGGGGCCCGATGATAAAGATGCGGAAGGAAATCCATACACGACCGCCACTTTGGTTGGTCGTGCTGGATTGGAACGGCAATACAACCAGTACTTGGAAGGAAAGAATGGTTCCAAAACGGTGGAAGTCAATGCGTCAGGGCAGCCTGTTCGTTATGTAGGGGGCAGCCCGGCTATTTCTGGTAACAGCGTCCGTTTGACTTTGGATGCCAACTTACAGAAAGCCGCCGAAGATGCTATGGAAGCCCAAGTGAATGAGCTGGCCCATTCGGGAGTCATGCCCACCGGGGCTTCGGCCATTGCCATTGACCCCAATAGCGGTGCCATTCTGGCTATGGCTAGCTGGCCTTCTTATGACCCGAACCGATTCAGTAAAGGCATTTCTTCCAAAGATTGGAATGAAATTGTCAATAATAAGAATCATCCTATGCAGAACCGCACCATTGCGTCTTCCTATCCACCTGGTTCGTTGTTCAAAGTCATTACGGGGGCAACCGCATTGGAAGCCAAAGCGGTGACACCGGAAGAACGAATCTTTGATAGCGGGAAACATTGGATTGTAGATAAGCGAAATGCCCAGGGTGAAGCCTTTGGTTGGATCAATTTCTACGAAGCATTGGCTAAGTCGGATAACGTATATTTCTACGAATTGGGACGTCGTGTAGGGATTGATAAAATTTCCCATATGGCGGAAGAATTTGGTTTAGGAAAACCCACGGGTATCGATTTGTCAGGCGAAGCGGACGGAAATGTAGCCAGCGAAGCCTATAAGAAGAAAGTGTTTGAACAGGACTGGTACTTAGGGGAAACCATGGATGCGGCTATCGGGCAAAGTTTCAATTTGACCACGCCGATTCAGATGGCCATGGTTTATGCAGCCATTGCCAATGGGGGCTTCAAGTATGAACCATACCTGGTAAGCCGTATTGATAATTTGGATGGCACACCACAAAAGATTTTCTCTCCTAACAAGCTGGGAACCCTTCCTATTTCACAAAGTACACTGGATACGCTCCATACAGGACTTCGGATGGTTATGACCAAAGAAGGGACCGGCGGACAGCTGTTTGAACATTACCCCATTTCCATTGCAGGGAAATCCGGGACCGCAGAAACCAATGGGTTGGATAACGGCTGGTTTGTGGCCTATGCGCCGTTTGACAAACCAGAAGTGGTGGTGCTCTGTATGTTTGAACACAGTGGTTTCGGCTCCGATTCGGCAGCACCAGTGGTCAAGAAAATCATGGATGCCTATTTCCACATCGGTGACTATGCACCGGGAAAACAGAAAGAAAACCACGATAAAGACAAAAAAGGAGGCAAAGAATAATGGCACATATTGTATCCTTTGCTTCTGGTAAAGGCGGTGTGGGGAAGACTTTGCTCTGCGCCTCTTTGGGAATTGCTTTGGCAAGAAAGGGCAAAAAGGTTCTTCTTATCGATGGCGATATGGGCATGAGAAATATGGACCTCGTGCTGGGGCTGGAAAATGATTGTTTCTATCACATCATTGATTTTTCAGAAGGAAAATGTTTCGCCAAAGATGTGATTCTGGAAGCGGCGGATCATTTGGATTTCCTGCCCGCTGCGCCCAATGGAAATTGGGATGATATCATTCCAGCCGCAATGGACACCGTACTGGAAGATGTGGAACAACAATATGATTACATTTTCCTTGATTGCCCTGCGGGGGTCGGTGGCGGCATTCAGTATGCGGCTAACGTATCAGAAAAGTTGATCCTTGTGGTGGCGCCGTCTTGGGCTTCCAGACGCAATGCGTCACAGCTCATGGATTGGGTGGGGAGAAAAACAGAATGTACCCTTCTCTTGAACCAATTTGCTAAAAATGATGAAACTAAGATTTCTTTTGATGAAATGATGGAGACTGTAGACCCGGATTATTTCTGTGGCATGGTGCCTTATGCAGAAGAAGCGGATCGTCTGGCCCATCAGGGAATGTTGCAAGAGTATGAAGAAAACGGTGCTTTTGGGAAAGCACTATCATTGGTTCTTCGTGTGTTGTTAGAAGATAAAACATTTCCGGATACCCGCTGGAACCATTTGCTGGATCTGGCAGAAAAGGAAAGAAAAGAAAAAAGCCCAGAGAAAACGAGAGAGCGCGGTCTGTCCTGGAACAGCAGCAGCCCTTGCTATCGCTGGCGTAGAAGGAGATGAACAGTTTGAACCTGATTCGTTATTGGCGGCGTATAGACAGTACCCTTCTGATGGCGGTGCTGGGCTTGGCTGTCATTTGCTTATTGATTATTGCCAGTGCCACCCATGCCAATATGGATGGAAAACCGGGACAATATGATTTCGTCATGAAACAGGGCGTGTTTCTGGTGGCAGGACTTGTTATTGCTGGAGGCTCTCTCTATTTTGACTATCGGAAATTGTATCGATTGGTGCCAGTCATTTATGGTATCAATGCGTTGCTTCTTCTGGTGGTTAAATTTGCTGGTACCAGTGCGTTGGGGGCACAGCGGTGGATTCAGATCGGGCCATTTACGTTGCAGCCTTCTGAATTCGCTAAGCTCATTATGATTATCTGCCTGGCTAGGCTTCTTTCTAATAATAAAAGTGGATTTCAAACGTGGAAAAGTTTGCTCCCTGTGGCAGCTTTGATGGCTTTGCCGACACTGCTCATTTTTATTCAGCCTGACCTGGGAACCAGTCTGGTTTTTGCAGCCATTACGTTTGGTATGCTCTATATTTGTGGCCTCAAGATGCAGCTGGTGAAGCGTGCTTTCTTGGCTTTGGTGGTGGCTTTCCCTGTGATTTGGTTCTTTATCCTTCACAGCTACCAGAAAATGCGTATCATCGTATTATTTAATCCAAGTGCGGATCCCTATGGTTCTGGCTACCATGTCATCCAGTCCAAGATTTCTATCGGGAGTGGGGGATTCATCGGACAAGGGCTGTTTGCTGGTACCCAGAGTCAGCTGAATTTCCTTCCGGAAAATCACACTGACTTCATTTTCTCCGTTATCGGGGAAGAATTGGGATTTGTGGGCGCCATTTTTGTCCTATTTCTTTATTTTATTCTATTATATAGAACCATTATGATTTCCCGCTCTTCGGGAGATGCGTTTGGCTCTCTTTTGGCCTGTGGGATTTTCTCCATGTGGCTCTTCCAGATTTTCATCAACGTGGGCATGACTTTGGGGATTATGCCTGTCACCGGGATTCCGCTGCCTTTCATGAGTTACGGCGGGTCGGCACTGTTGATGAATCTGATTTGCGTAGGTATTTTGATGAATATTTATTTGCGGCGTAAAAAGCTGATGTTTGATTAGGAGTGAATGATGAACCGAGTAACTATTGATCCGGTATGGCTTATGCATATCCAGAAACCGGCCCGGTATATTGGCGGCGAATGGAATAGCATCGTAAAGGACCATGAAAAGATTCCCGTCAAAGTGGCCCTGGCATTTCCTGATGTGTACGAAGTGGCTATGAGCCATTTGGGATTGAAAATTATTTATAGCGTTTTGAATGCTAGAGACGATGCTTTGGCAGAACGTGTTTACGCTCCATGGGTGGATATGGAAGCCATGATGAAAGAAAAGCATATCCCGCTTTTCACATTGGAATCCAAATGTCCGGTCAAAGACTTTGATGTGTTGGGATTCACCATGCCTTATGAAATGTGCTATACCAACATTTTAAATATGATTCATATGGCAGGTATTCCGGTGTGGGCCAAAGATAGAACCGACGACGACCCCATCGTGGTGTCCGGCGGTCCTTGCGTATACAATGCCGAACCAGTAGCGGATTTCTTTGATGTGTTCTTTATCGGTGAATCGGAAGAAGCCATCGAAGAAATGGTCGATATCGTCAAAGCATGGAAAGCGGAAGGAAAACCAGGGGGGAGAAAAGAAATCATCCGCCGCATGGCCACCATCGAAGGCTGCTATGCGCCGTCTCTTTATGAAGTATCCTACTATGACAATGGGGTATTCCGTTCCATTAAACCGCTCGATGAAGCGGCCCAATTCCCGGTGAAGAAACGGGTCATCAAAGATGTAGAGCATGTCAAAATCGATGACAAACCGATTCTTCCACACATTGAAATCGTCCATGATAGAGCCGTATTGGAAATGTTCCGCGGATGCAGCCGTGGTTGCCGTTTCTGCCAGGCTGGCCTGATTTATCGTCCGGTTCGTGAAAAGAGTGAACAGCGACTCCAGGAAATCGCTGATACGCTGATTAAAAATACCGGATACAATGAAATTTCCCTCATGTCTTTGTCCTCTGCGGACTATTCCTGCTTGCCAGAATTGGTAGACCATTTGCTGGAAAATTTCAAAGACAAACGGGTCAGCGTGAGTCTGCCGTCTCTTCGCGTAGACAGTTTTTCTATCGATATTGCTAAAAAAATTCAGCAGGTCAGAAAAAGTGGGCTCACCTTGGCACCAGAAGCAGGCACCCAGCGCCTTCGGGATGTGATCAACAAAGGCGTTACGGAAGAAAATATCATGGGGGCTTGCCGCAACGCTTTCCAGAATGGATGGAACAAAGTGAAACTCTATTTCATGATGGGCCTTCCTACAGAAACCGATGAAGATTTAAAGGGCATTGCTGATTTGGCAAACCGTATCAATGAACTGTATCACGAAGTACGTGGGAAATATGGTTGCCGCATTACCGTCAGTGTAGCTAGCTTTGTACCGAAGCCCTTTACACCTTTCCAATGGTTCTCCCAGTGCACCGTAGAAGAAATCGAACGGAAACAGCAGTACTTGAAGAGTCTTTTCACCAATCGCCATATCAAGTACGCCTATCATGATGCCAAAACAGGTTACCTGGAAGCCGTCCTGGCGAGAGGGGACCGTCAGCTTTCTAAAGTCATCTACAAAGCATGGGAAAAAGGCTGCGAATATGACAGCTGGACCGAATTCTTCCATTTTGATGTCTGGATGGACGCCTTTGATGAATGTGGTGTCAATCCAGACCTGTATGCCAATAGAAAAAGGGATGAATACGAACAGGAACCATGGGACCATATCGATGCGGGCGTGACCAAAGATTACCTTCGCAAAGAATGGCGCATCGCCCAGAAAGGCGTCCTGACCCACGACTGCCGCCACCTGCCATGCAATGGCTGCGGTGTGTGCCCCATTATCGACGTAAACTTGATTGACCACAAGGAGGAAACTGGACATGAAAAGGCTGTTTTTGTCTATCAGCAAAAATGAGGAACTTCGTTTCTTGGGACACCTGGATTACCTTCGTACCATGGAACGCATCGTGGTCCGTTCTGGAATCCCGATCGCCTTCTCTGAAGGTTTCAATCCCCATATGAAAATTTCCCTGGACTCTGCCCTGGGGGTAGGCGTTACGGCTGACCCACTGTATATGGAACTGAAATTGGAAAAAGACATTTCCAATGAAGACATCCGCGCCATGATGGAACCACAGCTGCCAAAGGGCATTGTGATTCATGACATCCTGGAAGCTAAACAGGAATGGCCGAAATTCGTAGCTTTCTTCAATGAAGATTGCTATGAAATGGAAGGGCCTACCCTGGAAGGGGCCAACCAGGAAGAAGCAGAAAAGCAGATTGTCAAATTCAACGAATTGACCTCTTTTCTGTATAAGAGAGTCACACCGAAGAAAATCCGTGAAATGGACGTAAAGCCTATGATCATGGAACCGATGAAAGTACGCATTGAAAATAATAGAGCCTATCTGACCTTCTCCCTCATCCGCAGCAACAACGGTACCGTGCAGCCTAAAGACATCTGGAAAATGCTGGCAGAATCCTTCGACCTCCCATGGATTCCAGACGCTTTCATCTGCTCCCGTACGGGCACCTATAGAAATAAGGATGGGAAACGATTGACACCATTTGATAAAGGGGTGTTCAAAGAATTTGAGATGGCGAAGAAGGGTTCTGGAACGAGAAAACCGAAAGCGGAACATTGATGTGGAACGGATATCAAAGGGTTCTGTAGCGATAGTTTGAGAAGAGGAACATGGAAATGAACCCTGTATTTTAGGTTTCTTCCTCTATGATTTGCAAATGTGAAACATGATAATAGAACCTTATGAGAGCGGGTTATTTTCCTATGTTTAACAAGCGGAAACGGTTTGCACAGAACCTTCGCATAGCGGTATGAAATCTAGTGTTAAGCCATCGGTGTGGCAAAACAAAACGAAAGGAGCACCATGAAACAGATTCTTCTCCATGTAAAACCAGAGGAAAAAGTCCTGGCCATTTTAAATGATGGTCTGCTATGGGATATTTCTATAGAAAAAACAGAAGAAACGGACCTGGTAGGGCGGGTGTATAAAGGAATCATCAAGAATGTGGTGCCTTCCATCAATGGCCTTTTCATCGATATCGGTGTGGGTCGCAACGCATTTCTTCGTACCAAGGATATTCTTTCCAAAGAAGCCCATACAGAAGGGGCCTCTGTGCTGGTACAGGTGGAAAAGGACAGCACGGAGACGAAAGGGTCTCTGGTGACGGAAAAGATTTCTTTTGCTGGAAAATACGCCGTGGCTTTGATGAATACCAATTATATCGGTATTTCTAAGAAAATTCGCAAAGAAGAGAAGCGAAATGCCCTTCGTGAGACCGCTCGTGCCATTTGCCCTACCAACATGGGGGCCGTGGTTCGCACAGCAGCAGAAACTGCAGAGTCAGAAGCCTTCCAAAAAGATTTGACTACTTTGGCGCGAATTGGAGACATTGTTTCCCGTCGTTTCAAAATAGAAAAAGCACCGGCCCTGCTCTATCGAGATGGGGACTTGGCAGTGAAAGCCCTACGGGATTATATGACCGATGAGGTAGAAACGCTTTGGGTGGATGATAAAGACACCTATGAACGGTTGCATCAAATCGCCGAGAGTGAAAATTTGTGCCCAGTGGAAAAGATTGGATTCTATGACAATCGGATGCCTTTATTTCATGCCTTTCACGTGGAAGAACAAATCCAATCCCTGTTTGAAAGAGAAGTGCCCCTGTCCTCCGGCGGGTCTCTGGTGATTGACTACACCGAAGCACTGACTGCCATTGACGTCAACTCTGGCTCCTTCAAGGGAAATATGCCTCACAATGAATTGGCTTACCTCATTAACCAGGAAGCAGCCAAAGAAATTGCCCGCCAAATCCGTCTGCGGGGTATCGGTGGCATCATCATGATCGATTTCCTGGATATGGAGAAAAAATCCCAGCAGGAAAAACTGGTCCGCTACTTGAAAGAGCAGGTACGAACCGATCGGGTGAAAACCGTGGTGTGTGGTATGACGTCGTTGGGCTTGGTGGAAATGACTCGGAAACGAACTGTACACCGCCTGTGGCAGCATTACTACGATACATGTCCCCTATGTCATGGAAGCGGTCGGATACTTTCCGCCGAAGCTATGGCAGGGAAGATATTGGAAGACTTGCGAAATAGAGCGGGTCAGGAATTTTTCAAAACAGACCTTCTCATCCAGTGCCAGAAAGAAGTAGCTGCTCTTTTGAACCAAGAGGAGTGGAAAGAACGGTTGGAACAGCTGGTGCACCACGAAGTGACCGTGGAAGAGAATGGCAATGAAAATAGAGAAGTGTATGTCATTTTGAGTAAATAAGGAAATATAAGCAGTGAGCGATTGGTATGAAACCGATGCTCACTGCTTTTTTATTTTCCTTGTAGCTAGGGACTAGGACTGGGGCTGTTAAAAATTTGTGTTAGTAGATATGACTTCGCTAGGGGTAACAGGTTACTCAAGTTTCTCAGGTTGCTAATGTTACTCAAGTTCTCCCAAAATGCCTATAGACGCTAGCGTTATCGGTACATTCGAGAAACTTGAGTAGCCTATAATCTTTAGCGGAATGATTCCAACGGATACAATTTCTAAATAGTGTTTATTCAAAATGTTCCGAAATGGGAAGTTCCATCTACTATATTGATGGAGAGGGAAAAAGAAATCTTTCCGGAATACCCATCTCAGCTTATGCTATCCAGAAGTACGAACCTTAAGGACTGGATCGCAAAGAGGGGAGACAGTATAAATTTAAGATTTCGGTTTTCAATCCCAGCCAATCAGCGGGCCCGCAGAGAAGCTGAAAATGAAATAACTACATAAAGAAGCATGGAAGTCCTATCCAACACCAATTCCTGATGTTCAGGCTGCTACGACCGAGCCTAGAGCTAGCACTTTCTTCGGAAGGTTGTGAAACGCGCTGCTGCCGATTAGCGGTGGTCATCATTATGGTTATCAAGGGACGACCATGCTTCTTTGTGCTGGTTTGAATTTGATTTTGGGTGCCTAGGGATTAGGGATTAGGGGAATTGATAACTGTTTCATTGCTGCTGAGAGAAGCGGCTATAACTTTAGCGTCATTTCGTACAAATTTCGTCAGTCCCCATGACGCTGGATATAATACCGTATTTCTTGTCAGAGTAAAAAATTGAAAAAAGTAAAAAGCACTTTCTGAAACCACGCAAAAAGGGTGTTTCAGAAAGTGCTTTTTTATTTTGCTGATTGGTAGAGTCTCTTTTTATGGATTTCACTTTTTCAAACTGCCCAAACTAGCCGTTTCAGAATGTCCTTTGCCAGATATGCACTTCTTACCCATCCGGTATAGTAAGGATAGAAATCACCCGGGTATTTCAAAAAAATACTTACGAGGGGCCCCTCCGTGATGATACGGAGGTATCGCGATGAAAGACTTTGACAAATCTATAATCAATGAAGAACAGATTGCACTGGCAAGAAAAGCGCAAGCAGGTGACCAGTTGGCTTTGGGCCAATTATTCACAGCTTACAGAGGCCTTTTGGTCAAAGCGTCCCAAGTCGATTACGATGGCTTGTCCCATGAAGATATGTATGCAGAACTCTGCTTGCGGTTTGTTGAAATTGTACAGCGTTATTCACCTGAGAAAAATCCGTACTTGGCGTCTCATATCAACAAGTATATTCGCTGGGCGGCTTTGGACTATATCAAGAAATTCAGATCCTATAGGCAGAAAGAATCTGTAGATGTAGAAGATGTGCCAGAACCAGCAGGAAGTGAAATCCAGTTTTCCTTGTCGAGGGAAGAATGGGATGCACTCTTGCAAAAGATGAATCTTTCCAGGAAACAACAGCAACTATTGACACTGCTGTACCAGGGGAAGAACGCTCGGGAAATACAAGAACAGATGCATTTCGGCGACCGTGCCTATCGGGCTTTACTGAAACGACTTCGTGAAAATTGCAAGAAATCACCTGATTTCCTGGAGGCTATGACAACGTCTCAGATCGTTCCAGAAGGATACGTAGACAGAAGTCGATATGCATTGCAACCCAGTTGGGGACTTGAGAAAGCGGAAGTGGAAAACGCCCATTGGGATGAGTGAGCTAGGTTGATGGGTTAATAGAGCGTTAGTATGTGTGATTTCGCTAGTGGTGACAGGTTGCTCAAGTTTCTAAGGGTTCTCAGGGTGCTCAGGTTCTCCGAATGTGCCGATAGATGCTAGCGTCATTAGCTCATTCGAGAAACGTGAGAAACTTCAGTATCCTGAGAAACCTGAGCAACCTTTGAACCAAAGTAAATCATCTCATATTTCGCTTAACTAAAAAAATGTCACAATCTATGTTCCGAAAATCAAAACTGAATCTACCTTATTGATGGAGAGGCAAGAAAGAACTCCAGAAAGGAAGGAAAAGATGAGAACCGAAAACAAAGGAAATGCAAATCCCATTCGGGCCGCGCCCGAGAAATGTCATTGAGGTAAGCGAAATATGCGATGATTCCTGCTGAGATACAGGTTTCTCAGGTGGCTCAGGATTCTCAAGGTTCTCAGGTTTCTCGAATGAACTAGTAACGCTAGCGTCTATAGGTACATTCAGGAAACCTGAGCAGCCTAAGCAACTTGAGCAACCTGTAACTTCTAGCGAAATTATACGTACGATTCAATGCCTTAACGTAGCAGTATCCCCGACAAGGGAGCGGGGGACAGACGAGAAATTACATATCATTCGGTAGAGGCTATGCCTCGGAAGGAAATTCATTATGAAACAGTTAGAACTTACATTTACCACTGGAAAATCCACCATGACCATCAGCCTGGACAATCCCAAAGAGGATCTGACACTGGAAACTGTCAAAGCAGAAGCTGCCAAGATGGTTCCGGTCCTGGTCACCCGAGCAGGTGCAGCAGTGACTGGTCTGGAAAAAGCAGAAATTGTGAATACCACCAGAGAAGCACTCTCTTAAGGGGAAGGCTGCTCAGGTTACTAAGGTTGCTCAGGTTTCCTGAACGAGTTGATAACGCTAGTGCTTATTGGCACTTTCGAGGAAACTAAGCAACCTCAGAAACCTGAGTAACCTATAACCACAATCGAGTCAAGTCCATATTAGTGTGTAAATTAATTTTTTTCTCAGAATTCTATTGCCA